>MTEW01004442.1_pt1 | contig 215075 bp, 190 predicted proteins | sample 1042681 | NCBI WGS metagenome assembly MTEW01 (sample SAMN06185811, study PRJNA358809) | soil metagenome | isolation source: soil biostimulated with citrate as carbon source | place: India | collected 2015-05-23 | reverse complement strand
AGTGCATCCTGGAGTCGAGTTGCTGCAGTGTCTTCCACCACATCGCGCGTAACCACGGTCACCGACTGAGGGGTTTCATGCAGGGATGTATCGGTGCGGGTCGCACTCATGGAGCGGGTGGCTCGGTAGCCCTTCACGGGGCCATCTGCACTGTCCACGTAATCGGCGCTGATGCTGAGTGCGCCGAGTTCAAGCGATTGAGGGGTTATGGGTTCAGGTTCAGCGGCAGAGGTGGGGGATGAAACGGCATTGAGTACACAAAGCGAGATAAGCGTGCGGCGCATCGACAGCGGGTTCCGAGGTGAGTCATTGAACGTGTTAGCGAATTGTATTGCTATTGATAATTTCTAGCATTCAATAAGCGACTCATTGTTCTCTCTTTCTGACGTTGACGTCTGTCGGAATGGGGTGGGGGTGCCGCTCTCTGTGGAGCGTGCGCAGCATCCGTGAGGCTGCCAAGGGCCAACGGCCACAGGATAGGTACGCCTGCGGCGATGCAGCACATGCGTCCAATAGAGGGTCCCACGGCGTCGCCATAGTAGCGGCACTTGCATCAGCCCTCGGGACACCCATGAGCGCCGAAACTATCGATCTGAACAGCGTGGTGACGCTGGTCATCCACCATAAGGTGCGCCGCGAAGCCCTGCCCAGCTACGAAGCCTGGTTGCGCCGCACTGTGGCGGCCGCGCGTCGGCAGCCGGGGCACCTGGGTGTGAACGTGATCCGCCCAGGCGGCGAGGGCGCCATGTTCACCACCGTGGTGCGCTTTGCGCGAGCCGGGCAATTGCAGGCCTGGATCGATTCGGCCGAGCGCGCGGCGCTTATCCAGGAAGTCTCGCCGTTGCTGGAAGAGGGTGACCACCCGCTGATCCACAACGACGCCGAGTTCTGGTTCACCCCGGCCCACGGCAACGTCCGCCAGCCACCGAAGTGGAAGCAGGCGGTGCTCACTTACCTGGTGATCTGCCCGCTGACCATGGTTATCCCGCGCCTCTGGGCGCCGGCTTTCGAGCGCTACCCGGTGCTGGGAGGCGTCGTGCCGAGCAACCTGCTGATCACGCTGTGCATCGTGGTGCCGGTGGTCTTCCTGATCATGCCCTGGGTCACCCGGCGGTGCGCCGGCTGGCTCCGCGCCGATTGACGTTTCCCCTTCCGCGGCGCCTTGCGTGGCGACCGTTCCCACAACGACCTGCACTGCAGTCACAGGAGTTTTCCATGAGCACCTTCGTCACCCGCGACGGCACCGAGATCTATTACAAGGACTGGGGCAGCGGCAAACCTGTGTTGTTCAGCCACGGCTGGCCGCTGGACGGCGACATGTGGGAATACCAGATGGAGTACCTGAGCAGTCGCGGCTACCGCACCATCGCCTTTGACCGCCGCGGTTTCGGCCGCTCCAGCCAACCGTGGAATGGCTACGACTACGACACCTTTGCCGATGACATCGCCGATCTGATCGAGCATCTGGACCTGCGCGATGTCACCCTGGTCGGCTTCTCCATGGGCGGCGGCGACGTCAGCCGCTACATCGGCCGCCATGGCACCTCGCGCGTGGCCGGCCTGGTGCTGCTGGGCGCGGTGACGCCGGTCTTCGGCCGATCCGCCGACTTCCCGCAGGGCGTGGAAACCTCCGTGTTCGACGGCATCAAGGCGGGCCTGCTGAAGGACCGCGCGCAGTTCATCGCGGACTTCGCTGCACCCTTCTACGGCACCAACCACGGCCAGAAGGTCTCCGAAGGCGTGCTGACCCAGACCCTCAACATCGCGCTGCTGGCCTCGCTCAAGGGCACCGTGGATTGCGTTACCGCGTTCTCGGAAACCGACTTCCGCGCGGACCTGGCCAAGGTTGACGTCCCAACCCTCGTGATCCATGGCGATGACGACCAGATCGTGCCGTTCGAAACCACCGGCAAGCTGGCCGCCGAGCAGGTCCCGGGTTCCCAGCTGAAGATCTACGCCGGCGCGCCCCATGGCTTCGCCGTCACCCACGCACAACAACTCAACGAAGACCTGCTGGCCTTCCTGCAACGCTGAGGTACCCGAACATGAGCACAGCAGACCTGATCCTGTTCAACGGCAAGCTGCACACCGTCGACGCCGAACGCCCGCACGCCACCGCCGTGGCCATCGCCGACGGCAAGTTCCTCGCCGTGGGCAGCGACGCCGAAGTGATGGCCTACCGCGACGGTTCGACCCAACTGGTCGACCTCAACCGCCGCACCGTCATCCCCGGCCTCAACGACTCGCACCTGCACCTGATCCGTGGCGGCCTCAACTACAACCTGGAACTGCGCTGGGAGGGCGTGCCGTCGCTCTCCGACGCGCTGGAGATGCTGCGCCTGCAGGCCCAGCGCACGCCGTCGCCGCAGTGGGTGCGCGTGGTCGGTGGGTGGAACGAATTCCAGTTCGCCGAGCGCCGCCTGCCGACACTCTCGGAGCTGAACAAGGCGGCGCCGGACACCCCGGTGTTCGTCCTGCACCTGTATGACCGCGCGCTGCTCAACCGCGCGGCGCTGCGCGTTGTCGGCTACACGAAAGACACGCCGAACCCGCCCGGTGGCGAGATCGTCCGCGACAGCAACGGCGAACCGACCGGCATGCTGATCGCCCGTCCCAACGCGATGATCCTCTACGCGACCCTGGCCAAGGGGCCGAAGCTGCCGCTGGAATACCAGGTCAACTCGACCCGGCAGTTCATGCGCGAGCTGAACCGCCTGGGCCTGACCAGTGTGATCGACGCCGGCGGCGGCTTCCAGAACTACCCGGACGACTACCAGGTGATCCAGCAGCTGGCCGACGCCGACCAGCTCACCGTGCGCATCGCCTACAACCTGTTCACCCAGAAACCCAAGGAAGAGCTGGCCGACTTCAAGAACTGGACCTCCAGCGTGACCTACGGCCAGGGCACCGACTTCCTGCGCCACAACGGCGCGGGCGAGATGCTGGTGTTCTCGGCGGCAGACTTCGAGGACTTCCTCGAACCGCGCCCGGACCTGCCCGGCACCATGGAAGCCGAGCTGGAGCCGGTGGTGCGCCACCTGGTCGAGCAGCGCTGGCCGTTCCGCCTGCACGCCACCTATGACGAGTCCATCTCGCGCATGCTCGACGTGTTCGAGAAGGTCAATCGCGACATTCCCTTCAACGGCCTCCCGTGGTTCTTCGATCACGCCGAAACCATCTCGCCGAAGAACATCGAGCGCGTCCGCGCCCTGGGCGGTGGCATCGCCATCCAGGACCGCATGGCGTTCCAGGGCGAGTACTTCGTCGATCGCTACGGCAAGCAGGCCGCCGAGGCCACGCCGCCGATCCAGCGCATGCTGGCCGAAGGCGTGCCGGTGGGCGCCGGTACCGACGCCACCCGCGTGTCCAGCTACAACCCCTGGACTTCGCTGTACTGGCTGGTCAGCGGCAAGACCGTGGGTGGCTTGAGCCTGTATCCGGAAGGTTTGTCCCGCGAGGTGGCGATCCAGCTGTTCACCCATGGCAGCGCCTGGTTCTCCAGCGAGCAGGGCAAGAAGGGCATGCTCAAGGTCGGCCAGCTGGCGGACCTGGCGGTGCTCTCCGAAGACTTCTTCAGCGTCGAGGAAGAAGCCATCAAGACCATCGAGTCGGTGCTCACCGTGGTAGGCGGCAAGATCGTCCATGGCGATCGCGAGTTCGACAAGCTGGCCCCGCCGAGCATCCCGGTGGTACCGGAGTGGTCCCCGGTGGCCATGGTTCCCGGCCACTGGCGCCCTCAGGCGCCGCTGCAGCAGGCCGTGCACCAGTGCGTCGGCTCCTGCGGTGTGCACGGCCACAGCCATGAGCGCGCGCGCACCAAGGACGTGCCGGTGAGCGACTTCGCCGGGTTCTGGGGCGCGTTCGGCTGTTCGTGCTTCGCGTTCTGATGTGCGCCGATACCTGTCGGAAGCGCTGCCAGGTCAATGTCCGGACCGAGGTAACGAACCTGGATCGCTTCGATCGGCGCTGATCCCTGGCGAAAAAACCGCCCCGCGAGCGCTATCCAGCCCGCGGGGCGTTTTGTTTTCCGCGAGCGGCATCTCCCTTCTCCTGTGGTTCCATCAGCGGAGGAAGGCCGCTCCGGAATGGGGGCATATCAAGGCGATCCGATGCTTGATCGAATCGGGCCGTGCAATGTGGTTTCGAGCGCAGCCGTACAAGAAAAGCGCGGCGAAAGTTGATCGACTGGCGCGGCCCTAACCAACCGCATTCCTCAGAGCCCCGAGCGACTACCCATGAACCGAAATGACCTGCGCCGTCTGGACATGAACCTGCTGGTGATCTTCGAATCCCTGATGCTGGAGCGGAACCTCACCCGCGTCGGTGAGAAGCAGTTCATCACCCAGTCCACCGTCAGCGCCGCCCTGGCGCGCCTGCGTGACCTGTTCGACGATCCGCTGCTGGTGCGCGTCGGCCGCGGCATGGAGCCCACCAGTCGGGCACTGCACATCTTCGAGGAACTGCGTCCGGCGATGGACGTGATATCCGCCGCCGTCAGCCGCGCCAAGAGCTTTGACCCGCAGAGCAGTTGCAACATCTTCCGCCTGGGGCTCTCGGACGACGCCGAATTCGGTCTGTTTCCCGCGCTCCTCGCGCGTCTGCAGGAGGAAGCACCGAACATCACGGTGGTGGTGCGCCGTGCCAACTTCCTGCTGATGCCGGCGCTGCTGTCTTCCGGCGAGATTACCGCCGGTGTCAGCTACACCACGGATCTACCGGCCAATGCCAAGCGCCGCAAGCTGCGCGACATCGGCGTGAAGGTACTGCGCGGCGACGACCGCTCCGGCCCGCTGACCCTGGACGAATACTGCTCGCGGCCGCATGCGATGGTTTCCTTCTCTGGCGACCTCAGCGGCGCCATCGACCTCGACCTGGAGCGCATCGATCGTCGCCGCCGGGTGGTGCTGGCCGTGCCGCAGTTCGGCAGCCTTCGCGCGTTGCTGCGCAACACCGAGATGATCGCCACAGTGCCGGACTACGCCGCCTGTGCCCTGGTGGAAGACAGCTGCCTACGTGCCGAGGACCCGCCGTTGGAGATCAAGCCGGCAGAACTTTCCCTGGTCTGGAGCGCCGCCCACGACAACGACCCGGCCGAGCGCTGGCTGCGCGAGCGCATGGTCGAATACATGAGCGCGCCACTACCCTGAGGCCAGTGCGTTTCGTCGGAGGGAGCGAAGCGATACCCATGGGGGACCGGCGCAGGCGTCCAGGAAACGCCGCTGGTACGGTTGTCTGGGGGCAGGGGAGCTACCAGGAAGAAAGGGAAAGGGAGCGGCAGCGCCGCTCCCTCGCGAGGCTCAGTGGCCTTCGCTGGCGTTGAACATGGTCTTGGCGTAGATCAGGCCCAGGCCGTAGGCGCCGCCGTGCTCGATGGAGGTCTTCACGGTCTGCTCGTAGGTCTCGCCGCGGGCCCAGTCGCGTTGCAGTTCGAGCAGGTACTGGAGGGAGGTCATGGGACGCGCGCCGAGCTGGATCATGCGCTGCATCGCCATCTCGTGGGCTTCGGTGGACACGTCGCCACAGGCATCGGCGATCACGTAGACCTCGAAGCCCTGGTCCAGCGCCGACAGCGCTGGGCCGACGATGCATACGGAAGTCCAGAGGCCCGCCAGCACGATCTTCTGCTTGCCGAACTTGTTCACCTCCACAGCGATGCGGGGGTCTTCCCAGGTGTTCATGCTGGTACGGTCGATGATGTTGTGCTCGGGGAACACCGACTTGATCTCGTCGAAGATCGGCCCGGAGAAGCTCTTCTCGGCAACGGTGGTGAGGATGGTGGAGACGCCGAACTCCTTCGCCGCCTTGGCCACCAGCGCGGTGTTGTTGCGCAGAGTCACTGCGTCGATCGACTTGGTGGCGAACGACATCTGCGACTGGTGGTCGATCATGATCAGGGTGTGGTCGATGGGGCTGAGCAGGGTCTTGCCGGGAACGGCGGAAGCGGTGGCCATGAAATGAGCTCCTGGGTCGGTGGCGCGCCGGATGGCGCAAAGAGACGCGCCAGCTGGCGGCCGGCGCGATGGGTCCACTATCGCCGGGGTGGCGGAGGAGTTATTGGATCGATGTGCTCGGTGCGGGCGCGTTGTGTACGTCGCAGATAGAATGGCTGTTTTGTGCAGGTAGATACGCGATGAAGACAGTGGCGATGGTGCTTTATAGCGATGTGCTGATGCTCGATGTGTCTGGGCCGATGGAGGTGTTTTCCATCGCCAATCGCTTCCTCGCGCCGGAGCATCACTACCGCCTGCTGACCGTCGCCGAGAACCGCGGGCCGATCCGCAGTTCCTGTGGCTTGAAGATGCTGGCCGACCTGACCCTGGAAGAGCTGCCCGCCGGCATCGACCTGCTGCTGGTGCCCGGCGGCCCCGGCGCCTACGACACCGCACAGCCAACGCTGAATGCCTGGCTCCCACAGGCGGCACGGCACGCGCAGCGCCACGGTGCGATTTGCACCGGTGCCTTCCTGCTGGGCAACGCCGGCTTGCTCGACGGTTACCGTTGCACCACCCACTGGAACTACCTGGAGCGCCTGGCGCAACGTTTCCCCAGCACAAGGGTGGAGGCCGAGCAGATCTACGTGGTGGACCGCAACCTGATCACCACCGGCGGCATCACCGCCGGCATCGACATGGCCCTGGCGGTGCTCGGCGAGGACCATGGCAAGGAGCTGGCGCTGGAGGTGGCGAAGGTACTGCTGGTGGTGATGAAGCGTCAGGGCGGCCAAGCCCCCTTTGCACCGCTGCTGGCCACGGTCCTGCGCGATGGCTCGGCAATCGCGAGGGTGCAGGCGTACATGGCCGATCACATTGAGGAGCCCTTTACCATCAAGCGTATGGCCGAGCTGGCGGCGATGAGCCCGCGCAATTTCGCCCGCGCCTTCCAGCGCGAAGTAAAACTGACGCCCATGCAGTACCTGCAGAATGCCCGCATCGAGCACGTGCGGCGGTTGCTGGAAACGACTGACCTGCCACTTAAGGTGGTGGCCTGCCGCAGCGGCTTCGGCAGCGCCCGGCACCTGCGCACGGTGTTCAGTGAGCGCATCGGCATGACGCCCAGTCAGTACCGTCAACAGTTTTCCGCTAATTGACCGTCTGATGCACCCTTCTTGGCCGTATCCGTCCCTCTGGCCGAATTGCGCTGTTATCCAGAGACCGGAGAATGGAGTCATCGACAAACAGGAGCCACCGCCCCGATTCGTTCGAACTCGCTCGGATACCCCCGTGGTAGAGCGTTTCGTGCGCGCCAGGCGCGAGATGACATGAGCGCACCCACGCCAATCGGCACGGAAACGGTATTGCAGTTCGGCCGCTTCCAACTGCACCCCTATAAACGTCAGCTGTTGCAGGGCAATCGCCCGATCCGCATCGGCAGCCGCGCCCTGGACATCCTCCTGGTACTGGTGGCTCAGCCCGGCGAGATCATCGCCAAGGAGACCATCATTGCCCGCGTCTGGGGCACCACGGTGGTCGAGGAGATCAACCTGCGCGTGCATATCGCCGCGCTGCGCCGTGCCCTCGGCGAGGGCCATACCGGTGAACGCTATATCGCCAACGTGCCGCTGCGCGGCTACGGCTTCGTCGACGTGGTGGAGACGCTGCAGGCGCAGCCGATCCAGGTCGCGTCCGCCAGCCATCTACCTGTGTTGCTGGTGGGGCTGGTGGGACGCGGGCGCCTCACCCAGCAACTGTTCGAGCAGATGCTGAGCACACGCCTGCTGACCCTGGTGGGGCCGGGCGGGATAGGCAAGACCTCGTTGGCGATCCAGGTCTGCGAGTCGCTACAGCCGCACTACAGCTGCATTCGGTTCCTCGACCTGTCGTCAGTATCCGACACCGAGGCGCTGGTTCGGTTGCTCGCCACGGTGCTCGGGGCGGTCGGCGAGGAGCGGCTGTTGCTGGTGCTGGACAACTGCGAGCACCTGGCTTGCGCCTGCGCCCAACTGATCGAGCGGCTGCTGCGCCAGCACCCGGCGGTCAGCGTCCTGGTCACCAGCCGCGAACCGTTGCATGCCGAGGGTGAACATGTACTGCGCCTGCCGCCGCTGGAACTGCCCGTCAGTGACGAGGTGACGCTGGTCGGTGCGCTGTGCTGTTCGGCCGTGCAACTCTTCGTGCAGCGCGCGCGTGATGTGTGCGACCGCCTGGACCTGGGCCCGGCCCAGGTGCGCGCGATCGTCGAAGTCTGCCGGCGTCTGGACGGTATCCCGCTGGCTATCGAGATGGCCGCCCGCCAGATTGATACCCTGGGCCTGACCGGACTGCCAAAGCTGCTCGACAGTGGCGTTCTCCTGCATATGCCCGGCCGCCGCACAGCGCCCGCGCGGCAACGCAGCCTATGCGCGACCTACGACTGGAGCTATGACCAACTCAGCGTCACCGAGCAAACATGCCTGCGCCTGCTGGCGCGGCTGGGCAGCAGCTTCACGCTGGAAACGGCGGTGAGCGCGCTGGTGGAGACCCGGCTATGCCGCGAACGCATCTTCGCCGCGGTCTGCCAGTTGGCTGACAAGTCGCTGTTGCTGGTGGAGGAGGGCGAGCCCGGCGTGCGCTACCGGATGCTCCACACGGTTCGCGCCTACGTACTCGACAGGATTGGCGTCAGTAGGCCTGACGTCGCCAGCCCGGCGGCGTGACGCGGAAGACCTGGCCACGCGCCGTCTACCGTGGCATCGCCTTTATCCGCTACTGGCACTTCCGTGCTCGCTACGCAGGGGCGCGCGACGACCGGTTCTTCATCGATTTTGGCTACGAAGCAGAGGTAAGGGCGCAGGCCCGCGTGTGGCGCATCCAGCCTTTGGGAGAAATCCCCGTCAGGCGGTTGAACACACGACAGAAATGCGCTTGATCGTAGAAGCCACATTCCAGACCGATCTCCGCCAATGGCCGATCCGCGTCGGTCAGCAGGCGCTTGGCCTTTTCCACTCGCTGGAGCCGTACCCACTCCAGCGGCGAGTGGCCGGTGCTGACCTTGAACTTGCGTGTGAAGTCGCTTCTGGAAAGTGCGCAGGCGTCCGCCAGCCATGTGACGGTGATGCCGTCTTCCAGATGGGTGAGGATGAGCTTCAAGGCTTGCTCTTCCTGCCAGCGGGCGAGCTTGCGCGCTTCTGCGTAATTTGTGGGTCGCTCGATACTTTCGCTCAGCATGGGTGTTCTCGCCGATCTGATGTATCGCTATCTTTCGCAGGCTGGAGCGAGGCGGCCAGTTAATGCCGGTTAAAGTTCATTAAGTGGATAGCCGCCCGGGAACCATGGACTTTGCGATGGCGCAGCTGGCGTGGCCAGGCCCATCTTTCTGCAACGTTTCTGTGAGGCTGGAGGACGCCTTCAGGTGCTCAAGTGCCCCGGGCGGACTGTGCGAACTTGGTGAGGTCGACCGGCCACGTCCGCCAACGTCGGCACCGTGACTACCGTGCGCGGACGAGCGCACGGTTTTTCATGACCCGCTTGCCGCCGCAAGCAGCGGTGATGGTCGTTGTTAATTTTTATGAAGAGCCCTCGGCAGCTCACCTTTTTTGCAATAGAACGGAGGTGGCAGCTCTGCGGAGCTGTGTTCGCGGCCTCCCGTTATTAAGAGGCCGGCACCCGGCCCGCGTGCAAGATTTGTTGGTAACGATGAGAAAAGAACAACTGATGCCGGTCGAGTCCGCGTTGTGCTTCGGCCCATACGTGGTCTATCCCACCTCGCGCTCGATCGTGGATAGCGGCCGAGCGCTACGCCTGGGGCAGCGCGCCTTCGATCTGCTTCTCGTGCTGTTGGAAAACGCCGGCGAAGTCGTCGGCAAGCACGACCTGATGGCCAGGGCCTGGCCCGGTCTGGCGGTAGATGAAGGCAACCTTCGCGTGCACATGGCTGCATTGCGGAAGGCTCTTGGAGATGGCCAGGAAGGGCGCCGCTACATCGTGACGGTGGCGCTGCGTGGCTACAGCTTCGTTGCGCCGATCAGCCAGGTTGGCAGTGTCCCACCTTTGATGAGCCTGGATCCGTCGGCCCAGCACAATCTGCCGGCGCGGCGCAGCCGCCTGGTCGGCAGGGAGCGGGAAGTAGCGCATATCATCGGACAACTGCAGAGCGGCCGCAGCGTTTCGGTGGTGGGCTGCGGGGGAATCGGCAAGACCAGTGTCGCCCTGCTGGTGGCGGAACGGCTGATCGGCCGCTATCGCGATGGGATCCGCATGCTCGACCTCACGTTGCTTCAGGATGCCGGGCCGCTGGCCAGCACCCTCGCCGCGCTGCTGGGCATACCCGGGCAGGCAGGTAGCTCGCTCGAGGTCCTCTGCAGCCAACTCGGCGCGCGCGAGATGCTCCTGCTGATCGACAACTGCGAGCACATGGTCGAAGCGGCGGCGCACCTCATGGAGTGCCTGCTGTGCGCTGCTCCGGGGATTCACGTGCTTGCCACCAGCAGGGAGGCGCTGCATACCGCGCACGAACGCGTCTATCGCTTGCCTCCGCTGGCCAACCCACCAATGCAGATCTCCGAGGTCGCCGAGGCGCTTGCCTACCCGGCGCTCGCCCTGCTGGTCGAGCGGGTCAGGAACATCGACGAAGCCTTCGAGCCTGGGGCGGCGGATCTGCCGCGCCTCGTTGATATCTGCCATCGCCTGGACGGCATGCCTCTGGCGATTGAACTGGCGGCCGGCCAGATCGCCGGCGAGCGGGACATTGGCGCGGCGCTGCTCGGCGGCGAGTGCTACCTGGACTGTCCCATCGATGCCCAGGGTGGCCATCCACGGCACCGGCACTTGCGCGCAATGTTCGACTGGAGTTACGCCCTGCTGTCCGATGCGGAGCGGGCTGGCCTGCGTCGCCTGGGAGTGTTTCGCGGGAGCTTTTCCCTGAAGTCCGCCGCGGCGCTGTTTGGCCTTCCGGGCGACCCTGGGGCCAGTTGCATGCTCATCTCGCAGTTGGCGATGAAGTCGCTGATCAGCGTCGAGGTCAGCGACGATGAGTTCGCTTACCGCCTGCTCGAACCGGCGCGGCTTTATGCCTTGGAAAAGCTGGACGCGGCGGGTGAGCTCCACGAAACCCGCGTCCGACACCTTGGAATTTGCATGGCGCGCCTGGAACAGGCGCAGCTTGAATGGGAAAGCCTGCCAACCAGCCGTTGGTTGGAGCGATACGCCAGGTGGCTGGGTGACCTGCGATCGGCGTTGAACTGGGGACTGGATGCCGAAGTGCGCCACCCCCTGGCCATTCGCCTGACAGCATGCTCGGCACCGATCTGGCAGGAGATGTCGCTCCTGCACGAGTACGGTTCCTATGTGGCGAGTGCCCTCAGTCTACTGGGCGCGGCTTTCGATGCTGAAGGCGATGAGGCTTTGCAACTGGCGACGCAGTTGCAGCTGGCGCTGGGCAATTGTTCCTACCATGCTCAGATTGTTGCTACCCAGGCCATCGGAGCCTTCCAGAGCGCCCAGTCGCTCGCGGAGAGAAGCGGGGACCCGGGCGCGATGCTCCATGCCATTTCGGGCCAGCTAGCGGCCAACCTGCGTTCTGGACGGTACCTGCAAACCTTGGCGCTGAGCGAAGAGTTCGATCAATTGGCCCAGGGGCGTGGTGAAGAGTTGGCGGTCAGCTCGCAACGCCTCAAGGTCCTCGCCCTTCATTATTCGGGGATGCAGGAGCGAGCCCAGTGCCTGGCTGAATCGGTGCTGGAGGCGCTCGAGCGCGAAAATCGCCCGAACCGCTTCGCCCTTTGCATGGGTGTGCAATACGAGCAAAGGGTGGCGTCGCTCACCGTCCTGGCTCGTATCCTCTGGCTTCGGGGTTACCCGGACCAGGCCGAACAGCGCGTGCAGCAGGCCCTGGACCTGGCCTACCAGCTGGAGCACATCCCGTCGATATCGTACTTGCTGGCCACGGCCGGTTGCGTGATTCCCTACTACAACGGCGAGTACGAGAAGGCCGCCCTCCGCCTGCAACTCCTGCTCGAGGCCTCCTCACGCCACTCCATCCCGTTGTTCGCCGACTGGGGGCAGCACTATGCCGGGGTGATGGGCTGCGAAGGTCTTCCCAGGCCGACGCTACCGGCAAGTGGATTGGTGAGGGACATCGTCATGACACTCGCGGGATCGAAGTCGTTCGAGGAGCGACCTGCAGCGCTCCAGAGCAGCATCGGCGCCACTGGATGGTGTGCCCCGGAGAGGCTTCGACTGGAGGCTTGCCAACTGCGTGAAGCAGGTGCGGAAGGGGCCGAGGCCCTGCTGACCCGATCGCTGGAGCTGGCCCGCAGAGGCGGCGCACTTGCCTGGGAGCTGCGCAGCGCGACCACCCTGGCCGAGCTATGGCGCGACCAAGGGCACAGGCGGCCGGCGATGGAGCTGCTTGAACCCGTCTATGGTCGTTATGAAGAAGGCCTGGGTACGCCCGATCTTGTAGCAGCACGCGCGTGCCTGGAGACGCTGTGCTGAAGGTGAGCGTTTTGCGGCTCAGGAAGATGCAATGCTGCCCATCGCGAACGGCAAGCCACCAGAAGCGGGCGTTTAGAACCGAAAAAAAGATGTTCCCGTTTTCCAGTTCCTACGGTTCCCTTTCCACGATTCAGGGGGAGGGTGTCGGCACCGCAATGGCCAACTCGTCCAGATCGATGGAAGTGCGATTGAGATAGAACTCGGGACCACCGCTGCCCGCGCCTGCGCGGCTCGCCGTCTGCTGGAGTTGCGGACGTACGAACAGATAGCTGGCCTTGGCCTTCGACAACACCTCGGCATGCTCGACATGGCGCGCCATCAGCGTCTCGAAACGCTGTTCGATCGCCTGGTCGAGCTCCTTTGCCTGAGCTGGCGTCAGCGTCAGGCCGCTTTTCTGAGGCAACGGGTAGAGACGAACCTGGTAGTCCAGCAACAGCGTGGCGAGCGCCTGGCTTTGTGCCCACAGGTCGGCGGCGACCGGATCAGGTCCTGCACTGGCATAAGCGGCGGAGGCCGCCCGCTGCAACTGTCGCTGATGGCCGAGCAGTTGCTGGATCAGCTCCGGGTAATGCTCGCGCTTGGCCCGCGGCAGTCGATCGAGGGTATCGAAAACGTCCTTCATGGCGCGCAGCGGCTGCACTAACGGCTCGGGCTGCCCCAGCTGCACCATGTAGGTTTCCATCGTGTTGAGGTGCTGGTGTGTGGCGTTCAAGCCTCGTGGATCGGGTGTGCGTTCGGTCGGGTTGAAATAGACCATCGCACTGGCACACATCAATTGGCTGCGACTGAGGATTTCACTCAACTGCCCGGCACTTCGTCCATCTCCCCAGGCCAGCGGGCAAATCAGGCACAACAGGAACAGCAGCGGCTTCTTTCCCATGATCCATATCCTCGATTCTTGTTGTTATGTCGGGTTACAGCGCAAAGCCAGCCGCCCATGTGCAAGGAGTCTCAGGCATCACCCTCCAGCGCAATGAGGTACATCGCGGCTAGCCGGCGGATAGTAGTCGGGACCTGAAAGGCGGACATAGTCCAAAAGGAGGACGGAATGACTAACGCAGCAGGTATCAGCGCGCACCCGGTTGAACTTGCGAAACCCTTCAAGCACGAACCGCATGGGTTTCGTGCGTCAACCCATCCTACGAAAGTGCGAGTCGACCCTGTGTGCGACTTCAGTCGCGATGTGGCCTCAGGGCGACTCGTCCTTTTTATGGCGAATGAATTCGTCCCCACGGAAAAGCGATTAACGGACGCCTGTCTGGCGCAACGCGGCCGGCGTGTAATCGTTCGCTGAAGCCACGGCACCGAATTCAATGCTGCGCTTTTCTTCGTTTTTCAGGCCCAGTACCGAATAGCGGCCGGACTGAAGGTCATAGAGCACTTCCGCGGTATAGCCAGGCGTTTGCTTATGGTAGTACTGCTGGGCATGCCCTTCGCCGACGCGCCACAGTTGGCCGCGCCCGTCGTAATGATCCACCTCTGCCAGTTGCCAGGTGTCCTCATCGAAGTACATGTGGCGCGTTGCGTAGATGTGACGTTCACCCGGCTTGACCTTGGCCACTACCTCCCAGACGCGGTGCAGTTCGTAGCGAGTCAGGTCCTGATTGATATGACCGGCCTTGATGATGTCGGCGTACTTGAGGGTCGGTGAATCGAGCTTGTAGCTGTTGTACGGGATGTACAGCTCCTTTTTCCCGACAAGCTCCCAGGTGTATCGGTCAGGTGCGCCGTTGAACATGTCGAAGTTGTCCGCGGTGGCCAAACCATCTGCGGCGGTGGCCGGGCCATCGTAGGCAACTTGTGGTGCACGACGCACGCGGCGCTGGCCGGCGTTGTACACCCAAGCCCCGCGCGGTTCCTTCACTTGGTCGATGGTTTCGTGGAGGAGTAACACGTTGCCGGCGAGGCGGGACGGCGCGGTGACTCGCTGGATGAAGTAGAAGAGGATGTTGTCGGCCTTGCTCTTGTCCAGGTCAGGCAGATTACCGGGGTAGGAAATCTCGTCCTCCAACTGAATCATGCTGAAGGCCCCATTGGCCTGCGGTTGGACGCGGGTCGCGAGGCGATGGAGATTACCGCCCCGATAGCGAGTCAGGTGGTTCCACAGCACTTCGATGCCGTTCTTGGGCACGGGAAACGCGTAGTAACGGGTATCGGCAAATCCACTAAGGCCGTTGCCGCCATCCACTTCTTCAGTCTTTACCGCGCTGGCCTTGATGACCGAGTAGATGTCTGTTGGCAACGCAGCGGTGCGATGCGTGGGGTAGACCGGGATTCTGTAGCTGTGCGGGTAACGCTTGAACATCGCCATCTGGCCCGCAGTCAGCTTGTCCTTGTACTTCTCGGCGGTGGCTGCCGTGATAACGAACAAGGGCTTTTCGCTGGTAAACGGATCGCTCAAGAAACCTTTGCTGTCCACAGTGCCCGCCGTTGTTGGCAGGCCTCCGGTCCAGGCCGGAATGGTGCCGTCGGCGTTCGCGGCTTTGACTCCACCCATTGGTGTCAGCGTATCGCCCAGCTGTGCTGCCTCCTCGGGAGAGACCTTGGCCATGACGGCCGTGGTCAGAAGCGAAAGCGCCAGGGCGCCGGTTCGTATAAATATTCTTGTTGTTTTCATCTAGTCGCTCTCAGGGTTTGAAACGCGTGGGAATGCCCACCTTCGCGAGCGCAACAGAGTCGCGATCGGTTGGGATGTTGTGGGGGGAATCAAGTGCAGGGCTGGGGCAACTCATCGGCCCAGGCAAAGCAGGCCAATCACCAGTGCTGCGATGAACAGCGTCTCGCCCACCAGCAGGGCGATCGGACGCCAGCCAACTGATGCGAGTTTTTGCAGCGACGTTTTCAACCCCAGGGCGGCAATGGCGATCACCAGGCAAGCGCGCGACGTTTCACTCATGGCGCCGGCCAATGAGGGGGACAGAAAACCACTGCTGTTGACCGCGACCAGGCAGACGAAAGCCACCAGGAATCCTGGGAGTAGAGGTAACCGCCGCCCGCTGTCCGCTTGCGTGCTTTGCTGTCGGCGAAACAACCAGGCAACGACTACGACAGCGGGCACCAGAAGTGCCACTCGCAGCAGCTTCACTACGGTGGCGATATCGCCGGTGGCCGGGGAAATCATGTAGCCGGCACCGACTACCTGGGCCACGTCGTGGATGGTGCCGCCCAGAAAAATCCCGGTGAGCTCAGGCGACAGGCCCAGCAGCGTGCTGATGATCGGATAAGTGATCATCGCCACGGTCGAGAGTCCGGTGACGCCCACCACGGTCAGCAGGGTGTCGCGCTCGCTGTTCTCATGCTTGGGCAGTACGGCGGAAATCGCCAAGGCTGCGGAAGCGCCGCAAATGGCGACGGCACCACCGGTCAGCACGCCGAAGTCGGCACGCAGGTTCAGCAGGCGAGCACTTATCCAGCCGACAAAGATGGTCGCAGTGACTGCAAATACAGCGGCCAGGACAGTTTCCAAACCCAGCGAATCGATCTGTTCCAGCGTGATACGCGCGCCCAGGAGGGCTACGCCTATGCGCAGGATCGTCCGTGCGGTGAACTCGATGCCCGGAAGGCAGCGGCTGTCGTCGCTCAGAAAGTGGCACGCCATACCGAAAAGCAGGGCGTAGAGCAGAGTGGGTCCGCCGTAATGATCGGCGATGAAAGCCGAGGCCATTGCGATCGCCAGGCTGACCATCAACCCAGGGGCGAGGGTCTGCACGCGGCCCAGCAACTGCCGGGGCAGGCTGACGGGGCCGGGGTAGTGTGCGTCTTTGATCATCGTGGTATCTCGTGCTCGCCCGGCTGCGGTGGCCCGCCAGCCGGGACGCGGTTCTTCACTCGGTTGCTGCGTGGTCAAAGCACGGCAAGCTGCGGTCGATGGCCACCCAGGGCTGCGCCGACGCACACCAGAGGTGCAGGTTGGGCGTAGTGAGCGCGTCGGCCAGGGTGCCGGCCTTGACGGCGAGCACGCCGGGCATCGCGGCGATTTCGGAGTACAACGCCGAACCACAGCAGGTGCAGAAGTAACGCTTGACCGGCAGGCCGCTACCGCCAGCCTTGGCGTAGCAGCCGAGGCTCTCGCCCTCGACCAGGAAGCCTGCGATCGGCACCAGCACGTTGACCGAGAAGGCACTGCCGGACTGCTTCTGGCAGTCGCTGCAATGGCAGACGGCGGTGGTCAGCGGGGCGAGGTGGGTGGAGTACTTGATGCCGCCGCACAGGCAGCTGCCTTGGATGGTGTTCATGAGCGTTCTCGTTGTTTGGAAGGGTTATGCCGTCGTCACGGCGGGCTGCCACTCGCGGGCCTGCTGGGTGGTCTTTCCGAAGCTGTGTCGGGCGCAGAGCAGCAGCGGGCAGGCGAGGGCGCAGGCGATCAGCGTGACGATCAGGATCGAGTAACGAATGGCGGAGGGGTCGACCAGCACGTAGTCGGTGATGACGCCGATAGCCAGCGGGCCGATGCCGACACCGAGCAGGTTGAGTACGCCGGTGAACAGGGCGATGAACTGGCCACGCATCGGCGCGGGCGCTGCTTCGACGATCAACGCCGGGCCGACGCCGAACAAGCAGACCCAGAGGGCGGCAGTGAGGGCCAGGAACGGCAGCGACAGAGGGGCGCTGGGCGCCAGCAGCAGCGGCGTGGCACACAGTGGGAGGACGATGCTGGCGATAATCGCCACACGCAGGTTGCCATTGCCTACGCCGTGGCGGCGCCAGTATTCACCCAGCCAACTGGCTCCGAGCACCCCGAGCGGCGCGCTGACGCCCATGATCAGCCCCATCACCGTGCCGGCCTTGGCGTAACTCCAGCCGAACTCGCGGACCAGGTAGCTGGGGACCCATGCGCCGCCGCCGTATACCGCAGCGTTATAGAAGCCCATGCCGATGATGATGGTGACGAAGGTGCGCTGATTGGCGCGCAGGAATGCCAGGACTTCGCCCAAGGGTACGCCCGGTGCCCTCGCGGTCGGCGTCTTCCGGCCGGCGCGAGTCAGTCGCGGTTCAGGTACGCCGACCATCAGCAATAGAACGATCAGGCCCGGCAGGCCGATCGACATCAGCGTGGTCTGCCAGGGCGCCAGGGTGCCGAGGAAGGGGAGGGCCAGCGGATGGGCGTTGAAATAGCCGAGCACCAGGCCGGTGGCGAGTAAGCCAGCGCCAACACCGATCGGGCCGCCGGCGCCGAACACGCCGAGCGCGCGACCGCGTTTCTCCGGTACGAACAGGTCGCTGATCAGCGATACGGCGCCTGGCAGCAGCACCGCCTCGCCGACCGCAACGCCGACGCGGGCCAGTAGCAGGTGCCAGAATTCCGTGGCCAGGCCGCTGGCGGCGGTGGCCAGGCACCATAGGCCGATGCCGATGGTGATGACCTGCCGCCGGTTACCGCGATCGATCAGCCTCGCGATCGGCAGGCCAGCCAGGGAGTAGAAGGCGGCGAAGGTGAAGCCATGGAGCATGCCCATCCAGGTGTCGTTGACGTGTAGCGATTGCTGGATCGGACCGACCAGCAGGCTGAGCACCTGCCGGTCCATGATCGAGAAGACATAGGCGAGCAGCAGTACGCCAAGGGCATAGTTGGCCTGGCCGGGGCTCGCCAGGCAGGGCGCCGAGCTGGCAACCGGAGCCTGGATAGTCGTGGTGCTGGACATCGACGGTTCACCTCAATGGCTTGTTTTTGTATTCGAGGCCGCGCGGCGGGCAGGCCGCCGCTGCGGTGCTGCGTCAGCGAGCCGCCGGGAGGGCGTCGGCCTGCTGCCAGAGGTTGTTGTCCTGCCAGATATTTTCCTTGCGCCAGTGCGCTGGCAGCTCGGCACCGGTGTGCTGGATGACGCGGCCGATCAGCAGCTTGAGTTGCTGCGCTTCGTCGTAGGAGAGCGCTTCCAAAGCGTTCATCTCGGCGGCCTTGGCAAAGGCCAGCCACTGGACCGCCAGCTGGCGGCCCTTGTCGGTGAACAGCACGCGCTGTTCGTGCAGGGTCAGCAGGTCGTTGTGCAACCAGGCGGCCAGTTGCTCAGGGACCAGCGCCTTGCCGGTGAATTCGAACAGTTGGCGCAGCTCCTCCAGGGTCCGCCCTTCGCTGAAGCTGAGGATGCCGAGCAACTCGAAGTCGCCGTCCTGCATGCCCATCGCCCTCAGTTGCTGGCGAATCGGCAGTTGCAGTTGGTAATAGGCACGACCAAGCAGGAAACCCAGCCAGTTCTCACCGTAGATGACGCTTTGCTCGCCACGTGGGGCGGGTGGTACCAGGCGGCGGTAGCCGCCGCTGTGGAACACGAGCGGCGCTTTGTCGAAGCGGTCGAACGCCAGCACTTCACCGACCAGGATGATGTGGTCGCCACCCTCGTACTGATAGGTGGTCTTGCACTGGAAGCGCGCTGAGCAACCATCCAGCAGCGGAACCTCGCTGAGGCCGCGTTGGAGGTCGAGACCGGCGAACTTGTCGGCGCCGCTTTTGGCGAAGCGGTTGGATAGCGGCTCCTGATCGGTCGCCAGGATGTGCACGGCGAAGTGCGAACCTTCGGTGAAGGCGTGAGCCGACGAAGATTCCTTGTTGATGCTCCACAGCACCATCGGCGGGTCGATCGATACCGAGTTGAAGCTGTTGGCAGTCAGCCCGTAGTCCTGGCCATCCGGGCCTCGGGTGGTAACGATGGTCACGCCGGTGGTGAAGGCGCCGAGCGCCTGACGGAACTGCTTGGGGTCGAAGGGCGAAGCGTTCATCGACGGGTACTCCACCGCCACCGGAGGCCGGCGGCGGCTGAATGTTGTGGGATCAGAGTGGTTCAACGGTTGAGCAGCGGCATGACCAGGCGGCCGAAGCGCTCGGCTTCTTCGTGGTGTGGGTAGCCGGACAGGCAGAAGCCACTGCAACCGGCATCGACGAACGCCAGCAACTGATCGGCGACCTGCTGCGGGTTGCCCACCACGGCAATACCGGCACCGGGGCGCACTTCGGTGATGCCGGTCCACAGGTGCGGGGTCATCTTGCGGCCGACCGTTCTGGAGAGTTCCTTCATCCGTTGGTTGGCAACGGACTCGGCCATCATGGTCTTGACCTGTTCGGTCCAGGCCGGGTCGGCGCCATTGACCAGCGTATCGGCCGCCGCCCAGGCTTCCTCTTCGGTTTCGCGGCAGATGATCTGCAGGCGCATGGCGAACTCGATTTCTTCGCCGCGGCCGTATTTGGCGGCGCGCTCACGCATTTCCTTGACCTGTTCGGCGATGCGTTCCGGGTAGTCGCCCCAGAACAGGTGCACAGCGGAGTGCTTGGCGGAAATCTCTGCTGCTTGTTCCGAACCACCACCGAGGAAGAACGGCGGGTGCGGCTGCTGGAAGGGAGAGGGTATGACTTGCGGGGCATGTGCCTGGTGGTACTTGCCTTCGTATTCCACGCCTTCTTCCGTCCACAGGCGCTTCATCAGCTCGACTTCTTCTTCCAGCTGTTCGTAGCGCGCTTCCTTGGAAACGATCTGGCCCTCGGCGTAGGCGTCTTTCTCGCTGAGGCCGGCGATCAGGTTGATGTAGATGCGCCCCTTGGACAGTTGGTCGAAGGTGGCAAACATCTTGGCCTGGGCGACCGGATGGATGAAGCCGGGCTTCACCGCCACCAGGGCTTTGAGCTTCTGCGTGCGGGCGATCACGAACGAGGCGGTCACCCAGGCATCCCAGCAGAAGGGCGTCACGGGGACCAGTACGTAATCGAACCCGGCTTGTTCTGCGGCTAAGGCTACCCGCTCGAAATGCTCCAAGGACCGGGGAATGCTCTTGCTCGGATCGCTAAAGGCAGTGGTATCGCCAATGGTTGGAATGAACCAACCCATCTGCAGGGGTTTCTTGTTGTTCATGTGGGCTCTCGTGCAGTGAAACTGTGGAGCCACTACAACAAAGCCTTTGCGATGAAGGAAGTGAATATGTAGCATTCGACGAATGCACAATATTAATACTCGTACCCTCGACCTGAACCTGCTGGTGGTCTTCGCCACCCTGTGGGAAACCCAGAACGTTACCCGCGCCAGCGAGCGCCTGTCGCTCAGCCAATCGGCGGTCAGCCATGCGCTGCGCCGTTTGCGTGAACGCCTTGGCGACGAGCTGTTCGTGATCGGGCGCGGCGGCCTGGTGCCGACGGCACGCGCGGCCGAACTGATCGGTCCGGTGCGCGAGGCACTGTCCCGCCTGGACGACGCCCTGCAAGGTTCTACGCCCTTCGTGCCCGCGGCGGTGCAACGCAAGTTCCGCATTGCTTCCGGCGACTTCGTCGAGTTCCTCATCCTGCCGCGTCTGACCCAGCACATCGCGCGCGAGGCACCAGGGGTGATGATCGAGGTAGTGCCTCTGCCGGAGAAGAATGCGATTTCAGGGCTGCTGGAAAGCGGCGAGATCGACCTGGTCATCGGCGCGCCGATGACGCTTGGCGCAGTCCTGCGTCATGAGCCGATCACCAGCGTTTCGCTGCGCACCCTGATCTGGCAGCGTGAAGGCCTTCCGCCTGGGCGTTTCCCGCTCGGCCTCTATCTTGAGAGACCGCAAGTGATGATCGAAATGCATCAACGGGATGGCAATATCATCGACCAGACGCTTCAGGCCCAAGGATTGGCGCGGCGCATTGGTGTACTGGTGCAGAACTTCATGGCGATGCCGGTGATCGCCTCGCAGACCGGCTACATCTGCAACCTGCCAGGGCCCATCGCCGAGGCATTCGCTGCAACCTTCGGCCTCAGTTGCCATGAGCCGCCAGTCGACTTCCCGGCGCCCGAGCTGGTGGCGTACTGGCACTCGCGGTTCGATGTCGATCCGGGTTTGCAGTGGTTGCGAGAACAGGTGAAGAGCTGCGCCGTCCAGCGCCCCTGAAGGGCTCGGCTTGTGCCCTGGGCTGGAACGGATATCGATATGCAAACTGTGCATAGGTGAGATTTCAAGAATTCATTTTACGCATCGCATTGTTTGCCAATCCAATGGCGGTCAGCCCAACAATAAAACGCACAGGGATGACCATGACCGCCATCGATCCGCGTACACGCCTGCTATTGGAAGCGCCCATCGTGCCGACCGTCTTGCGACTCGCGGCACCCAATGTATTGGTGATGATCGTCCAGGCCTCTGTCGGCCTCATCGAAACCTATTTCGTCGGCAAGCTTGGCAGCGACGCGCTGGCTGCAATGGCACTGGTTTTTCCGATTGTCATGCTGATGCAGATGAGCTCCGCAGGTGCGATAGGAGGTGGCATCGCCTCGTCCATCGCGCGAGCCCTCGGTGCGCAACGCCGGGAAGATGCCGATGCTCTGGTGCTGCATGCGATGGTCATCGCGCTCGGTTTCGGCCTTGCGTTCACGCTGGCGCTCCTGCTGGGCGGGCGGTGGCTGTATACGCAGATGGGGGGCACCGGGGCGTCACTGGAGGGGGCGTTGGTGTACTCGCACTGGGTATTTGCGGGTGCCGCGCTGGTGTGGCTGTTCAATGCGCTGTCTGCGGTAATCCGGGGCACCGGCAACATGGCAGTGCCCGCCTACGTGACAGTCGCGAGTGCTGTCGTGCTTGTCCCGTTGTCGCCCTTGCTCATTTTCGGCTGGGGACCGATTCCCGGCATGGGTATCGCCGGCGGCGCGGCGGCGCTGCTCCTGTATTACCTCGGCGGCACGCTCGTGCTCTGGATGTACCTGCGCTCACCGCGCAGTCTGCTCAAGCCGAAGCTGAGGGGCGTCCGGCTTCGCTGGCCGCTGTTTCGCGACATCCTGCGAATTGGCCTGGTCGGCCTGATTGCAACGGTGGCCACCAACCTGTCCATCGGCATCGCGACGTCGCTGTCGGGGCATTTCGGCCCGGATGCGATTGCGGGCTACGGCACCGCCGCACGGCTTGAATACCTGCTGGTGCCGCTGGCATTCGGCTTTGGTGCACCGCTGCTGGCCATGGTGGGTACCTGCATCGGGGCCGGTGACAGGGCGCGCGCTCTCAAGGCTGCGTGGGTCGGTGCCGCGATTACCTTTGCAATCACCGAAACGATCGGGCTGGCCGCGGCAATCTTCCCGCGCCCCTGGCTGATGCTGTTTGGCAATGAGCCAGCCATGCTTGAGGCCGGCACCCAATATTTGCAGGTGGTAGGTCCGTTGTACGGCTTCTTCGGCCTGGGACAGGTGTTGCATTTCGCATCGCAAGGCGCGGGGCGGCTGTTCTGGCCTGTGGTTGGCAACCTCGCACGCCTGGTCGTGGCAGGCCTTGGGGGCTGGGTTGCCTTGCGCTGGGGCGGCAACCTGGTGCACGTATTCGTTGCCCAGGGCGTGGCGTTCGTGGTGTATGGCCTCGTCATCACGGCCACCATAGCCGGTGGTGCGTGGTTCGGCCGCGTGAGCTGGCCGCGCAGCACGGCCGCTTTGATGCGGCGCATCCCATCCGCTTGATCATCCCGATCTATATCAAAACGCCATGACTAAGTCCGGAATGATGTTGGCAGCGAGGTGCCGTTAGTCGATGAACGGAAAACTTCACCTACGAGTGAGAGGTCCATATCCGGTATGCCGGTCTCGACTACTGGCTGGCGTGTCTAAGGGTCCCGCACATGTACGAGTTCATTGCCGACAGCCTGCAAGAGAAACTTTGCGAGGTGCTGTCTGATTGCCTCATTTCATGTTCGATTGGCTCTAATGGGGAGCTCGCAGTTATCGCGAAACCGTTTGAGCGGAATGATGGATTGGTGATCACCGGCTTCAGTGCAAACTGTCTTATCACCGATAGCGCGCTCGATCGGGCCGTGTGGCGAATCTATTGGGAAGTTCGGGAAGGGCTCCGAGAGCTGCGAGGAGCCGCCATGGAAGAGGAGATCACCATGGCGGCCCCGGACGTCCAGGATGATGCCCACGCGAATGGTCCTGAATGCCCACAGACTTTGATGCATGTCTTGCCTGAGCGTTCGAACAAAAAATCTCCCGCTGTACGCCCGCTACCGTCGAACCGCACCTCCGCCAATACGCAAGGCAAGCGCACGATATTTGCGCCCAGCAATTCCAGGACTGTCCCTCTCGCCGGACCTTCAAGAATTGCGCTGACCCCAGCGGATCGGCCCGGCGTCTCGTCGATACTCCGGCCATTGGATTCCGCGCCTTCTTCAGACAGAACCATCAGCCGCCCAGCGCAATGATCGCGAATATCAGCGCCGTGCCAACGAGCGCCAACACCGCGCCTGTGGCCCATGGGTTGCCACCGGAATAGCGGGCCAGCAGCCAGCCTGAAATAAACAGCATCGCCAACGAGACGAGGTTGGAGGCGCGAATCGCCGGCCCGGTCTCGTCGATCAGTAGAAAAGGTATGACCAGGGGGAAGGTCGCCAGTACGACCAGCAGGAAGGTGCCCAGCGCTCCTGCGAAATCTTTCAGGTCCAACCGCGCGCGAACGGGTTTGTCCGCATTCATCAGCAGTCGCACACGCAATGCTTCCAGTCCGTCCGATCCTGCCGCTTCGGTAATGCGCAGGGGCAGGGCGTCGGCAATCAGCTCCCGACCCTCGGCCGGACTTGCGCCACCATGCAGGCGCGTGAGCAAGGTTCGGCTGCGGGTGCGTTCGGTCCAGGTACACAGCAGATAGATGACAGCATCGGCCAGGCCCCATGCGAGGTTGCAGCCGAACGCCGCGATCAGCATGGTTCTGGCTTCCTCACGGCCTGCCGTGGCAACGCTCAGCGAGCCAATGAAGGTCATTGCCATCAGCAGCCCGAATATCACTTCGGTGATGCGGTCGACAGGTTCGAGTATTCGCTGCCGGGTATTTCGTTCCTCGATTTCCATTGCATCCCCTCGCTCTGTCAGCTTCGCGAGAAGTGTAGGCAAGGCGTGAGGCGAACGCGGTTTTCAGGCGCGAGAGGCCTCTACTTTCACGTCTCAGCGTGATTTTTCGCATGCTCCTTGAATAGCCTGTGATGGGGACTGGAACTCGGCATACCGCCAGCTACGCTTGAGCCTGTCATCGCCCTGACCCCCGGCCATAGCGGGAGCAGAGGCGATGGAATCCGATTCTCTTTTCCGCACTTTGCATCCTGCTTTCGAGGCAGCTGAAAGGCGGATCTTCAGGTTTTTTCCAAGGGGGCTTCACCATGCGTTCGAACTTGATTGCGTTAACGGTCGCTGCACTTCTGGCTACGGGTGGATGCTCGAGCACCATGGTCGAGCCCGCCAAATACTCGGGATTCCTCCCCAACTACAACGTGCTGGAGGAGCAGGAGTCCGCCAGTGGGGTGAAGGTGGCGCGCTGGGTAGATCCCAACATCGACCTGTCGCGCTATAGCAGCGTTTATCTGGAGCCCAGTCAGTTCTACCCGCGTCCTCAGTCCAGCGCGCAGATACCCCAGGCGACGCTTGATGAGATCACCCGCTACTACGATGCAGCGCTCAAGCGAGAGCTCGGATCGGTGGTGAGGATCAGCGACTCGCCCACGGCCGACAGCGTCATCGTGCGCCCGGCCATCACTGCCGTTTCGGCCTCCACTGAGGGACTCAAACCTTACGAGGTGATTCCCATCGCCCTCGTCGTCGCCGCGACTTCCACCGCGATTGGCACGCGGGACCAGCAAGTGGAAATCGCCACGGAAGCGATGTTCCTCGATGGGGGCAATACCAAACTCCTGGCAGAGGTTGTGCGCAAAGGCACCGGCGAAAGCCTGGAGAACAAGAAAGCCGTGCTTTCGGTGAAGAATATCCAGCCCGTGATCGATGGCTGGGCAAGCGACATGAGACTCGCCTATCTCCACTTCCACAAACGTCCCTGATTCTGCCCAGAGGAGCGCGCGACGTCAGTCTTGGCTCAGCGCTTTCTCGCACGCAAAAAAGCCCGCCTCAAGGCGTAATGCTGTTCAGTTAGCCCCGCCAACGAGGTGTCGCTGTTGTTGTAGGAGCGAGCTTGCTCGCGAAGCTTTCCGGGATATCGGCCATTCGCCAGCAAGCTGGCTCCTACAGCGCTTCCCCGCTGCAGAAACCAAGAACGCCGCTCACCCGGTGAGGGATTAGCGGCGTTCTTATGTGAACAGCATTACGCCTCAAGGCGGGCTACATGCGTCCAGTCTTCGCCGGCCGGGGCCTTGCCGGTTTGTTCGATCAGGCGCGGATGAACGTCACCGCTGCAGTAATCAACCCCGAGGTGAGCGACACAAACGAGATGAATGAAACCAGGCGAAATGCCTTGGTGCTGTCCACCTTCTTGGAAAACGCCATTGGGACGAAGGTCAGCGGGTTAACCACACCACCGAATATCACCAGAGCGGCGGCCCAATCAGGAAGCTCGGGAACGGCCAGTGCGGTGACGGCCATTACCGTCCCCATGATGATCCAGTCCATGTGCGCCTGGCGTAGCCGCATCGGGTTGATAACGCCTACGGCGCGCAGCATCGCCGGGTAGTCGACAGCGGCGAGCACCGCAAAGCCGGAAAGCGCACCCAGGGCGATGGATAGCAATGCGGTAGTCAACAGTACTTGAACCATGACGCAAACCTTTGTGAGGTTGGGTGGAGCCGGGCGGCGCCACCCGGAGAAGGGTGGGGGAGTGGAATCAGGCGTCGCAGAGGTTCACACCGGTGCGCGGGCGCCGATCGATCGAGAGCTCGAAGACATCCGGACGCGAGTAGTGCCCGACCACGTCCAGGTCATGGCGCTGGGCGTCGATCTGCGAGAGGTCGATCTTGCCCAGCACAATGCCTGGTTCACCGAAAAGTGGGCTCGTTACCCAGGAACCGTCAGGCCCGATCACACCCGAACCGCCGTTGAACAGCAGGCCCGCTTCTGGCGCCTCGCGCCCGACGCCGCGGCGATAGGCCGCCAGCAATTCAGCCGGGACATCATCGGTCGACAGATACTGCCCTGCGCAGAGCACGAAGCAGCGGCCCTCGAAGGCATATGACCGGGCGGCGATATGGTGCATCTCCGGGATGTCCGGCCAGGCCGCCACGTGAATCTGCTCGTCTTGCGCGTGCAACGCCTGGCGTGCAAGCGGGTGCCAGTGCTCCCAGCACACCAGTCCCCCGAGGCGACCAACGTCGGTTTCGACCACTCGCAGTCCCGCGGCATCACCGTGGGCCCATACCGTGCGCTCGGTATGCGTGGGGGTCAGCTTGCGGTGCACATTCAGGATCACGCCATCAGGGCCAAGGGTGACCAGCGAGTTGTAAAGCGAGCCCCCGTGCTGGCGGGAGCGCTCGTTCATGCCCATCACTACGGTGACTTCGTTGAAACGCGCGGCCTCGCGAAGTACCGCCAGGTCATCGTCCATGGCGTCAGGCGCTCCGATAGCCGGGCTGTCGGTCAGCAGCTTTGCATACCAGGACTTCGCTTGCGCATCGTCCCAGCCGGCCATGCCGAAAACCCAGGCCGGGTAGCAGCTGAGCCAGGTTTCAGGGAACACCACGAGCTCTGCGCCCATACCCGCGGCGTAACGAATATGCTCGGCCGCCCTGCGCAGTGATTCGGCGCAATCCAGCACCGCTGCGGGCATCTGCACGATGGCGACAGTTTTTTCTTTATTGCTGGTCATTCCAAATACCCCATTCAATTTTCGTTGCGTTGTTCGCCTGCCTGCCTGTGCAGCAGCCGGAATGTGGAGGTCAAAGCGTCTGCCCGGAAACTCGTTCAAGCAGCATCTGGCTTTGCCGTTGTGCGGTAACTTCCGCCGAACGCTCGAGATTGCGTGCCAGCAGGTAGTACAAACCGCCCGCAATCAGCAGTCCGGGAATGAAGGCGATATCTGCGCCGCCCAGTGCCTCAGCGGCAGGCCCGACAAAGAACGGGATGGAGAAGAACGGAATCATCGCCACGAAGCCGACCGCATAGGCGACTACACCGCGCCAGGCCCAACGTCCGTACACGCCGTGCGGGTTGAAGATTTCGGCGATGGCATATTCGCCCTTGCGGATCGCGTAGAAGTCGACGAGGTTGACCGCCGTCCAGGGGATCAGGAAGTACAGCATCAGCAGTACGAAACCGTTGAAGCTGGCCATATAGGCTTCGGGTAATGCGAGCGCAATGCACAACGACACCACGCCAACAACGGTCAGCCCTGTCACCCGCAGCCGGATGGTCGGGCGCACAGGGCGGAAGCCATCGACCGCACTGATGCCGGTCAGCATCGCGCCATAACTGTTGATGCCCGTCACCGACAGCTGCGCAACGGCGCCGACCAGCACGGCAATGGTGCCGAAGCCTTTGAAGAAGTAGTCACCGGTCTGTACCAGCGAAACAATGCCATCGGCGCCGGGGATGTAACTGGCAAGCACCGCCCCCAGTGACATCAGCCAGGCAGCCGAAGCCGCAGCGCCCAGATAGGTCCAGCAGATCAGCTTGGAACTGGATGAGTGTTCGGGCAGGTAGCGCGAGTAGTCGGAGACATACACCGAGTAGCTGATGTTGTAGCCGGCAGCCAGCGACAGCTGCACCAGGAACGCGGTGGTGTTCCACCCGGCCTCTACCGGTGCCGGGCTGGCCGCAGGCAGCGCAGTGACAGCCATGACGGTGACGATGCTGAATACGCCAATCAGCAGATAGGTCAGCCAGCGCTGCACGAAGTGCAGCAGGTCATAGCCGAACACCGCCATGACGATGCTCACGGCAATCAGCGTCGGGTACCAGAACCACTTCGAACCGGGCAACACCAATTGCAGCGCCTGGGTCACCAGAATGACGCCGAACACAATGAAGCCCACATAGACGAAGAGCGTCGCGGCAAAGGGAACGATGGCCCCTCGGCTGCCGAACTGCGCCCGCGACTGAATCATCTGTGGCAAGCCCATCTTCGGCCCCTGATTGGCGTGGAGGGCCATGAACAACGTGCCGAAACCGGCGCCTACGACAATGGCCAGAACGCTCCAGAGAATGCTCAGCCCCATACCTGGGCCAACAAAGCCGACCATGAGGGTGAGAAACACGAAGTTGCCGCTGAACCAGAAGGGGCCCTGGTGCCAGACTTTCCCGTGCCTTTCTGCCCGCGGCACATAGTCGATTGAGCGGGCTTCGATTGTGGGTCTGCCTGACTCGCTGTTGCGTTGAGATGCCATGCCGCACTCCGTCAAGGATTGATTCTTTTTGTTGGTGGTGTAGCGCTCGCGTGGCCGCTGTGGTTTTCAGCGCCTGTAGCGACCGCCGCCCAGGAGTGCCGCGAGTATCGGAACAAGGAAATGACCGGTAAATCCTCAAGCGCAGAAGCTGACTTACTCGAAAACGCAACTAAAGCGGGCCGTCGTTCCGTGCTGCGTTGAGGTTCTCAAGAGGGGAGGTGGGTGGCAGTTGGAGACCACCGGACAGATAAACCAGCGGGGAAATAGCTGGTATAAGACCCACCTTCATGGCGGTCGTGAATGTGTATCGGAGGTCTTCATGCTGACCAACCTTTCAGACGTGGATCTGCGCAGGCTGCGCATCTTTTGTTCGGTCGTCGAAGCCGGCGGTTTTACCGCCGCGCAGGTGCGCTTGAATACCAGCCTGCCACGCCTGAGTACGCTGGTTCGAGAACTGGAAGTTCGCCTCGGCTACTCCCTGTGCCGACGCGGCAAGGGTGGTTTCCAACTGACCGAGCAAGGCGCGCAGACCTACGCTGCCGCGCAGGAGTTGTATGCCGATATCGATCGTTTTCACCAGCGGGTGGTGATGCTCAATGAGCAACACCCGGAGTTCCTGCAGATCGGCAGCGCCGACAACCTGCTTTCACATCCCGAGGCACCGCTACCACGGGCCCTGGGCCTGTTCCGCAAAGAGTCGCCCCGCACCCGGATAGACCTGCAGATCATGCGCGCCGATGAACTTGAACAAGCGGTGCTCGAAGGGCGTCTGCACTTGGCCATCGGTTGTTTCAACCACCAGCTTTCGGGCCTGCACTATCAGCCGTTATTCGAAGAGGAACAGAACCTGTATTGCGGGCGCGGGCATGCATTCTTCGAGCGCGCCGATGACCAACTCAGCAATGAGGAAATCGCGACAGCCGACTATGTAGATCGTGGCTACATGCTCGAAAGCCGCCGGCCGTACAACTTGCGTTTTGGTCATTCCGTGAGTGCATTTTCAATGGAGGCAATCGCCACCTTGATAGCCTCCGGCACCTGCATCGGCTATCTACCGACGCACTACGCCGACATTTGGGTCGCCCGCGCAATGCTCCGTTCGATTGCGCCGCAGAGATTGGCGTACAAGGCGGCGTTCCATTGCATAACCCGCCAAGGGCAAACGCCAACGAACGCGTTGGCGAGGCTGCTTCAAGCGCTGGACACTGCGCGCAAGTAGGAGCTGGCTTGCCAGCGAATGGCCCCCGTTTCGCTAGCAAGCTGGCTCCTACAAGGACCCTGCATCGCTAATGGCCTCCACTTCATCGATACAAGGTGGCGCCAATCACGAGGTCAGTGGAGCCAAGTAGTTGATGATGACCGGTTGCGAGAACTCGCACTCTGAGTTCGCGAGGATTACCAGGGGGTCGGACGAATTAAGGCTCAGGTTGCCGTAGTTGTCCGTAGAACCCGCGACCAGGTTTTCACTCAACCTGGCTTCGACGATCGAGTTCGGCTGGCCGTACATCCAGACCTGATTGTAGGTGCCGTCCAGACCCACTTGGTTCTGTTGTACGAAGAACTGGGTATAGAACTGGTCCTTCGTGAATGGACCGGTCCAGTTGGTCGTCACGCCAAAACCGTCGTCCGAGAACAGGTCATACACCAGGGTGGTCGGCGGGTATTCGGGGTTGCCCGGGAGAGCCTGCATCCACCACTCGTCGAGTTCGACATAGTCCCCCACTTGCCGCGCACCGCTGAACCAGACCGACAGATCGCTATCGCTACTGGCAATGTACTGCGAGCAATCGCCGCCCGGGGCGGTCACCGACGCGATCGTGCCGTCCCACCATTGCTTGTCCGGCGCCCGGTTGTGATAGGTGCGCGACTGGATTCCGTACAACTGTGCGGTGATCTGGATCTTCAGATTTTCCAGATAGCTCGCTTCCATCTGCTGCGACAACTGCGCCCAGAAGGCGTCGCCATTGACGACATCCAACGGCGTATAGGCCAGTAACCCGAGCGCGATGCTGCGCCCCGATAGCGGGTCGTTGTAGGGCGATTGCCACAGCTTCTGCAGATCGTCGCCGGTGGCCCGTTGCAGCGAGTCGTGCAACTGGGCGACGTAATTGATCGTGGCATTGGACGCGTCGACCAGCATGTCCTGGTACTGCTCGAGGGAGAACGTACCGCCGCTGCTGTTGGTCGCGTCGATGGCGACCTGTACGCCCGAGGAGACAATCGCAGCCAAGGTGCCGCCCACACCAGGAATGGCATTGAGGCAGGCCTGCACGGCGCCGAACAGGCAGTCGGACAGAATCTGCATGGTCGGATCGGCGATGGGGGCGGCGGTAAAGTCGACGAAAACCCCGGACGTCAGCGATGACGACACGTTTTCGCAATTCTGTAGCGCCAGAGAAGTCCGGTGCAGCACCTTGATCGCGATGGCCACGTTGGCTGGGTTCGCGTCGGGCACCGGCCCGAGGTCGAAGGCCGGGATGCCGATCAGGCCCCGGTGCGTCGTGTATTCCCAAGTGGGCCAGCCGGCCGCAAAGCCGAGGTTATTGGCCACGCGCATCGCCGCATTGGCCCAGACGGCTGGGTCCTGCAGATTGATGAGTTTGGTCGGCTGCTGAAGCGAGTAGTACAGCTGGGTATTCGGCGCGTCGTAGAACGTCAGCGTCGGATAGTTTGGGGTGAACACGAGGGCACCGAAAAACTCGTCGTCGTCATTCAAGTACGTTGGGATGGCGAGCTGATTCGAACCGTTTTCCTCGAGTTGCGCCCAGCGCATTACGGCCTGTCCGCAGCTTTGAGGATTGGTCGGATCGTATCCGCCCAGGTCGGCGACCGGGATCTTCACCACTTGCAGCTCTGGATGTGGAAGGAAGCAAATGACACCCCAGGTGCCATTGCCGATCTCCCATGTCGGAATCGCGCCGTAAAAGCCTTGTTGCATCGCCCAATTCATAACGGTGGCGACCGCGTACTGGCCCATAGGCAGTGTGCTATCGGACGGCGCGCAGGGCGCCAACTCGTTGAGGCTGACGTCGTGCCATTCGGTCAGCGGCGTGGTTATGGGTGAGAGCGAAATCTTCGTCGATTCGGGAAGTGCGGCCTGCAGTACGGTGTTCACGATAGTTCTCCTTCGCAAAGTGTGGACAGCAATAGCCGCCGCGGACTTTCATGGCGACCGGAAGTTGCGCCAGATGGCGCTGTACCGTGCATTTCGACGGCATGCACGCGATGCGTCGTTGCGGCCTTCCATTGCCCCCACTCAGCGAGTTGAACGCTATGGCCGTAACTACCCGCCTTCGACGGCAGTGCCTTGCACAGGGGCTAGCCGACGAGCGGAACTATCAAGGGACTGGAATTTTCCTGCTCTGGACGTTGGGACGTGGACGTCAGGCTTGGCCGCCTCGATGGCCCGCCCGGTGCTGAGCACGGCCTCTCAGGGCCACCAGTGCACTGGCGGGGGGATCGAGGGTGGAGAAGGGATACTGGCGGTCAAGGTCCAACAGCGTTTTCTTGTCGCTCTCGCTGTAGACCCGATCGTTTTGAAGATTGAACGACGCGATCCCGATAGTCATGGCTCTAGCTCTCCCTGCTAGCGAAGCTCAATGGAATAGATTAGCTGCACCTTGGAAGACGAGACACAGCAGTGCTCGCGCAGGCAAGAAAACGCCGCAGTAGCGAGCAGGTACCGCGGCGAAAGTACTTCCAGCAAGGTAAGCCGTCCAGCTTCGCGCAGACCTGCGCCGAAGTACTTTGGCCAGTGCCCCATTGAATGGGAGGGCACAAAGTGAGCATAGGTGTGTACGTATACCAGCACGTATCTAGGTGACCAGCGGGTTGTCGGTTCAATCCCGTGACCTGCAGGCTTCTCGTCTCGCCTGTGATTCAAAGTAAGCCGTGTATTCCTGGAGCGCCGCTGCACGAACAGCCGCAAGGCGTGCGAACTCGAGCGCCTGGGCTTCTGACCAGGGCACCTCGTTCACCTCCAGAAAAGCAACCATTGAGATGTGTGCGGCGGCGAGATTCTGTGCCAGTCGCTGCAGCTCGGGCCAGTCGCAAGCATCGACCATCGGTCGCTCCGGATACACTCGTTCAATAATGTGTAGAGCTAACCAATAGACCGGTCGGATGGTGACCGCCAGGCCCAAATGTGGGGGCGGGAGACTCTATTTTCCCAGGGGCCTATACAGGCGTCAGCAACGTCGGGGGCCACGAAAAGTCCTCGCCGGTTCGATCCCATACCAACGGTCACAAGTCCCTGTGAAACCCTGTGCGATTCAAGTGGCGATTCGTTTGCCTCAAGCGCTCTAGCGGCCTTCTTGTCCACCGCCGTCCTGCTACGCTGAAAAGAGTTTCCCGTTGTTTTTAGTCTGCAATCAACGTTCGACAGCCTACGACAACCGCCTCTTTGGAGATAAATTCATGTCCAAATTTGCCTGTCTGGTTGTGACGCGGGAGCAGCTCCATTTTGCTTTCCTGCTGATGCTCATCCTTGGGGCGAGTCTGGTTGGCGGTGGTCTTGCCGCCGCTTCAACGCAAGCGCCGACTTTCACCAGAACGGACTACCCCTTCATCGGAAACAATCACGTCGTCGGAGACTTCAATGGCGACGGCAAGCTCGATCTCGCCGGGATAGGGGCAATGTCCGCGAAGGTCCAATTGGCCAATGGCGATGGGACATTTGGCGCGGCAGTCGAATACCCCGTAGCCAACTGGTCCCAAGACATTGCGGTTGGAGACTTCAACAGCGACGGGAGATTGGATCTGGTCGCCACCATCAACGATCCGGATATCAGTCTCTCTTTGCTCACGGGCAGGGGCGACGGTACGTTCAACCCGGCAGTGAACTTCTCCAATACCTCCGGATTCGACTCGCCTGCGATCGTCGCCACTGACCTCAACAACGACGGCAGGCTCGATCTCGTGATCGGTCATCAGATCGCCTGTTTTGCCGCACCTTGCCTCGTCGCGCGGACCATTACCGTGATGCTCGGCAATGGCAACGGCACCTTCCAACCCGCAGTCGAAGTCGATATCGGCACGGAGACGGCGAAGATAGCGGTCGGTGATTTCAATCGTGATGGCATCAAGGACCTGGCGATGGCCAGCTCCCTTGCGCGAGTGTGTCTACTTCTGGGGTTGGGTAATGGCACATTCAATCAGCTACCAACGCTCACGCTGATCACCGGCAACAATCTCGGCATGGATGCAACGGATATCGATGTCGCTGACTTCAACGGCGATACATTCCAGGACCTGGTGGTCGCGTTGGCCCTCAACTCGAACAGGACGGCCATTCTGACTGGCAACGGCGACGGCACATTCCGGCAACCGCCTTTGCTGATTACCGATCCGGACGGCAATGTGCCTCATCAGCAGGCCGTGGGCGATTACAACGGCGACGGTTTCCTGGACCTTGCGCTCAGCATGGCTAATGGCACCCAAGGTCTGATGAACATACGCAACGGCAACGGCGACGGCACGTTTCAAGCACGGCTGGCCTACCTGGTACCGGCCCCTGGATCGAGCGCCGGCGGTGCCGCCATCATTTCAGCGGACCTCAACAACGACAGCAAAGCAGACATCGTACTGGGCCAATCGGGCGCCTTCCCCGGCCTGCGGGTATTGATCAATGCGACGGGCGTGACGCCCCCTCCAACGCCCGCGGCGCCGACGCTGCTCCTTCCCGCCGCCGGCGCGACGCCGGCGCAACCCGTGACCTTTGACTGGACCGACGTGGCAAACGCGACGAGCTATGAGATCCAGGTGGACGATTCCTCGACCATCGCCGCGCCCTTGAGGGCCAGCCAAATCGTCACCGTCTCGCAGGCGAGTATCGGCGGCCTGCCAGCGCAGAGCTTGTGGTGGCGGGTGAGGGGGCGGAACTCCGACGGCCTCTTTGGTCCGTTCTCCGCGACGCGACGCTTCACGCCGCAGGCTGCGGCGTCACCTCTGGCGCTTTCGGCGATCACAGTCAGCCCGACCCTCGTTGTGGGCGGCAGCAACGCGCAGGCAACTGCAACGTTGACAGGCGCCGCGCCCTCGGGCGGCGCCCTTGTGACACTGTCGAGCAGCAACCCGAGCGCGGCCACGGTTCCCGCGAGCGTCGCCGTGGCGGCTGGCGCCGTTAGCGCGTCATTCACTGTCCACACGGCGTCGGTCACCACGTCGACGCCCGTGACCATCGGCGGCACCTTCAATGGCACCGCCCGCAGCGCGACGCTGACCGTGACGCCCACGGCGCAGACAGCCAAGCTGACGGTGATGGCGACCGGCCGCAGCGGTGAGCGGGTCTTATCGAGCCCTGCCGGTATCAACGTCACCGTTGGCAGCAGCGGCTCGGCATCGTTTGCCACGGGTACCGCGATCACACTGAGCGCCACCAACAGTCGCGATGTCATTTGGTCCGGTGTATGCTCGAGCGGCGGCACCAAAAGGAAAACGTGCACATTCACGCTAAACGGAACCGCCTCGGTCACCGCGAACGTGCAGTAGGAACGTTCGCGGGCGCCCCGATTACCGAGTCGGCGCCCGCCTTACGTCTTCCCGGCGCGAAATCTTCTTCCGCCGGCCGGAATGATTTCCGCCGTTACTCCTGAACCGGCTTGATCGACACAATCGTCGCGTTCATACCGTCGGCCTGGAACTCGAAGGCCACTCGGTCGCCAACCTTCAGCCCCTTGAGCTGGTCGGCTGTGGCCTTGAAGCCCATGGTCATCGGCGGCCACTGAAGAGACGGCACGGCGCTGTGGGCGAGGGTCACGATCTGCTTCTGGTTGTCGATGGCTTTGACCGTTCCGGTGGCCTGGGCAGCTGGCGCCTCCGCTGCCTGTTGCATCGGCATTCCCGCCGTGGGCTTGGCATCCATGTTCATGTTGGGCATGTCCTCTGCCTGTGCAGCGAAGGGCAGGGCAGCGAACAGGCTGGCGAGGGCAATCCGGGTAGTCTTCATACAGCTTCTCCTTGGCGGATGGTTGATACAGCAGAAAGGTGGCGGCGCCGCATCAGTCGATAGGCGGCCGGCAGAACGAATAGGGACAGTAGAGGCGCGGTGACCATGCCGCCGACCATGGGAGCGGCGATCCGGCTCATGATCTCGCTGCCAGTGCCGCTTCCCCAGAGGATTGGCAGCAGACCGGCGATGATCACCGCCACTGTCATGGCTTTGGGGCGCACGCGTTGCACGGCGCCTTCGCGAATTGCGGCAAGCAAGCCACGCTCGGTCGTGTCGCCATGTTCCTGGCGTCCGGCCCAGGCACTGTCCAGGTAGAGCAACATGATTACGCCGAACTCGGCGGCGACCCCGGCCAGGGCGATGAAACCGACACCGGTGGCCACCGACAGGTTGTAACCGAGCAGGTAGAGAAACCAAACGCCACCGCTAAGCGCGAACGGCAGCGTGGCCATGATCAGCAAGGCTTCGTCGAATCGGGCGAAGGTCAGGTAGAGCAGCACGAAGATGATCAGCAGGGTGGCCGGTACCACCAGCTTGAGGCGCGCGTTGGCCCGTTCGAGAAACTCGAACTGGCCCGAGTAGGCGAGGCTCATGCCCGGTTGCAGCTGGACCTGCTCGCTCACGACCCGGCGCAGATCGGCCACCACTGAAGCGATATCCCGGTCACGCACATCGATATACACCCAGCCGGAGGGCCGGGCATTCTCGCTTTTCAGCATGGGCGGGCCATCGCTGACCCGGATGCGTGCCACCGTGCCCAGGGTGATCTGGAGTCCCAGGGGTGTGTAGATCGGCAGTTGCTCCAGGGCGCTGGGTGAATCGCGCCACTCCCGTGGATAGCGCACGCTGATCGGAAAGCGTGCCAGGCCCTCGACGGTTTCACCAATGGTCTCGCCGCCGATGGCGCCGGCCACGATCGACTGCACATCGGCGATGTTCAATCCGTAGCGCGCCGCGTCCTGGCGGTTGATGTCGACATCGATGTAGCGTCCGCCGGTCAGGCGTTCGGCCAGCGCCGAGCTGACGCCCGGCACCGTCTTGGCTGCGCGCTCGACGGCTTGGGTGGCTGCGTCGATCTCCGCGAGGTTGGAGCCGGCGACCTTGACCCCGATCGGGCTCTTGATCCCGGTGGCGAGCATATCGATGCGGTTGCGTATCGGTGGAATCCAGATGTTGGTCAGCCCCGGTACATTCACCACGCGATCCAGCTCTTCTACCAGTTTTTCCGGGGTCATACCGGGGCGCCACTGCGCGCGCGGCTTGAACTGGATGGTGGTTTCGAACATCTCCAGGGGCGCCGGGTCGGTGGCCGTTTCGGCGCGTCCGGCCTTGCCGAAGACATGCTCGACTTCCGGCACCGTCTTGATGAGGCGATCAGTGATCTGCAGCAACTGGCTGGCCTTCTGCGCCGACAGGCCCGGCAGTGCCGAAGGCATGTAGAGAAGGTCACCCTCATCGAGCGGTGGGAGGAATTCGCCGCCCAGCCGCGAGATCGGCCACAGCGCGCTCAAGATGATGAGCAAGGCGGCAGCCATGGTGAGCCTGGGATGGCGCAACACCGCGTCCAGCGCAGGTTGGTAGAGCCGAATCAGCCAGCGGTTCAGCGGGTTCTGCTCCTCCTTGGGGATATTCCCGCGAATCCAGTAGCCCATCAGCACCGGTACCAGGGTCACCGACAGCCCTGCGGCCGCCGCCATCGCATAGGTCTTGGTGAAGGCCAGCGGGCCGAACAAGCGGCCCTCCTGGGCTTCCAGGGTGAACACCGGGATGAACGACAGAGTGATGATCAGCAGGCAGAAGAACAGCGCCGGGCCGACTTCGGTGGCGGCCTCGGTCATCACCTGCCAGTGGTCCTCGCCCTTCAATGTTTCGCCGGGGTGAGTGGCATGCCAGGCCTCGATATTCTTGTGGGCGTTCTCGATCATCACCACGGCGGCGTCGACCATGGCGCCGATGGCGATGGCGATCCCACCCAGGGACATGATGTTGGTATTGATCCCCTGGTAGCGCATGACGACGAAGGCGATCAGTACACCGATCGGCAGGGAGATGATCGCCACCAGCGAGGAACGCAGGTGCCAGAGGAATACCGCACAAACCAGGGCCACCACGATGAACTCTTCCAGCAGCTTGTGGCTGAGGTTCTCCACCGCGCGATCGATCAGCTGGCTGCGGTCATAGGTGGTGACGATCTCCACCCCTGCCGGCAGGCTCTTCTGTAGTTCGCCCAGCTTGGTCTTGACTGCCGTGATGGTCTCGCGCGCGTTCTTGCCGCTGCGCAGAATCACCACGCCGCCGACGGTCTCACCCTCGCCGTCGAGTTCGCTGATGCCCCGGCGCATCTCCGGCCCTTGCTGGATGGTTGCCACGTCGCCGAGGGTGATCGGTACGCCGCCAACACCGAGCTTGAGCGGCACGGCACGGAAATCGTCCAGGGTTTTCAGGTACCCGGAGGCACGCACCATGTACTCGGCCTCCGCCATCGCCAGCACGGCGCCGCCAGCTTCCTGGTTGGCTTTGCCGATGGCTTCGATCACTGCGTCCTGGGTGATCCCCAGGCTGGCCAGCCGGACCGGATCGAGTTGCACCTGGTACTGCTTGACCATGCCGCCCACGGTCGCCACTTCGGCGACATTGGGCAGGGTCTTCAGCTCGAACTTGAGGAACCAGTCCTGCAGGGCGCGCAGTTGCGCCAGATCGTGTCCGCCAGTGCGATCTACCAAGGCGTACTGGTAAATCCAGCCCACCCCGGTGGCATCGGGTCCCAGCGCCGGCTTGGCGGTGCTCGGCAGTCGGCTTTGAACCTGGCTGAGGTACTCCAGCACGCGAGAGCGGGCCCAGTACAGGTCAGTTCCATCCTCGAAGATCACATAGACGAAGCTGTCGCCGAAGAAGGAGTAGCCGCGCACCGTCTTCGCGCCCGGTACCGCAAGCATGGTGGTAGCCAGCGGGTAGGTGACCTGGTTCTCGACGATCTGCGGAGCTTGGCCCGGATACGGCGTGCGGATGATCACCTGGACGTCGGAGAGGTCCGGCAACGCGTCGATCGGCGTGTTCTGCACGGACCAGATGCCCCAGGCAGTGGCGAACAGGGTGGCCAGTATGACCAGAAAACGGTTGGCCACCGACCAGCGGATCAACGCGGCGATCATGGCTGGCCTCCGAGTTTTTCCAGGCGCTCGACCAGCAGTCCCTCGTCGGTCTGGCGCACGGCCACGCGCACTTTGTCGCCGGTCTTGATGCCAACCATCAGAGCCGGGTCGGCCAGCGGGAAGGTCATGGTCATGCCGGGCATACCCAGCGTCTTGAACGGCCCGTGGGCCAGGGTCACCCCGGCGTTGTCGATGGCGACGACCTGACCTTCGGCTTCATGCAGGCTGATCGGTGCTTCAGTCCTTGGTGCCTCGATCTCAGCAGCTGCCAGCCCTTTCAGGCTGGCTTCGGAATCGAGCAGGAACTGCCCGGAGGCGACCACCTGTTGGCCTTCCGCAAGCCCTTGGGTCACCACCGTCCTGCCGGCGCTTTCCGGCCCGAGGTGTACTTCCACCGGCCGGTAACGCCCACCGTCTTCGGCGATCATCACCAGGGCTCGCCGGCCCGTGCGAATGACGGCTTCGCTGGGTAGCCACAGAACGTCCTGTGACGTGGATCGGTTCAAGCGGACCTGTGCGCTCATGCCCGGTCGCAGGCGAGCGTCCGGATTGGGCAGTTCCACTCGCACCCGCAGTGTGCGGCTGTCTGGATTGGTTTCCGGCAGGATGGCATCGACAGTTCCGGTCAAGGCTTCACCGGGAAAGGCTGGCAGGCGGGCTTCGACCGACTGGCCCCGGGCGATGCTGCCAGCCTCGGACTCCGGCACCGCCAGGCTGAGCCAGACGCTGCTCAGACCGTTGATCCGGGCCAGCGTGGCGCGTTCTGCCACCGTCATGCCAGTGCGCACGTTCAGCTCCTGAACCACACCGCTAATGGGGCTGGCCAGAGTCAGGATCGCTTGCGACTTGCCGCTGCGTTCCACTTGGTGAATCAGCGCCTTCGACATACCGAGCAGGCGCAGACGTTGGCGGGCCGCAGCGAGCAGTTCGGCATCACCGCTGTGCTTGAGCGCGAGGAACTCTTCTTGAGCGGCGGCCCAGTCCGGAATCAGTAGATCCACCAGCGGTGCGCCGGCCTGGAGCACGTCGCCCGGCGCACGGGCATAGACCCGCTCGACAAAGCCGGCCGCGCGGGTTTGTACCACGGCGACCTCGCGTTCGTTGAAGGCCAGCACGCCAACCACTTCCAGGCTGTTGGCCAGCGAGCCACGGCTGACGGTGGCCAGGCGCAGGCCCAGGTTCTGGGTCAGGCTGGGGTCGATGCTGATGGCGGCACCGTCGGCGGTGGCGACCGCATACTGCGGCACCAACTCCATGTCCATGAAGGGCGATTTCCCTGGCTTGTCGAACTTCTGCTGGGGGTACATCGGGTCGTACCAATACAGCACCTTGCCTTCGACCTGCGGCGTAGATTCGGTTTCCGCGCGGGTGGCCGTCATGGCCGTCATCGGTCGTTGCGCGAACCAGTAACCACCGGCGGCCCCCAAGGCCAGGGACAGACCCGCCAGTGCCAGTCCGGTCCAGATACGTGTGGTCATGGGTGAGTTTCCCCGTAAGTGAAGTAGAGCTTGGCGCTGGTCAGGGCACGCTGGCCTTCGAGATCGACCTGCTTGAGGCGCGCCTCGATCCGTTCGCGGCGGGCGGCAATCACGGCGGCCAGCTCACCGGTGCCGGCGCGGTAACTGGCCGTGGTCAGGTCGACTTTTTCCTGGGCCAGGGGCAGCAAACTTTCCTGGCTACGGCGGACGGCACGGTCCAGGCGCTGGTACTCGGCCAGGTCCATCTCCAGTTGCTCGGCATGCTCGCGGACGAGCGCGTCGCGTTCGGCCTCCAGCTGATTGAGCTCGGCATGTCGGGCAGCGATCTTGGGGGTCTGCCGCGAGCCGGGAAACAGGGGCAAGTCGAAGGTGAACTGCACGCTCACCATGTCGCCGAACTCGCGGCCGCGGCGTTGGTAATCGACCTCCCAGCTCCAATCGGACTGCTTCTCCGCCTCGGCCTCACGCACCTTGGCCTCCGCTTCGCGGGTAATCGGCGCGAAGGCTGTCAGTTCCGGGTGCGCTTGCAGCTTGTGGGCATAGCCTGCGGGGCCGATCGGCCAGGTTGGCAGGTCGCCGGCCAGTGGCTCGTCGGCGGCGGACCCGATCCAGCGTCGCAGGGCGGCGCGGGCTGTGGTTTGCTGAGTGGCCAGTTCATCCTGACGCTCAGCCAGGTCGGCCGCCTCCTGCTTGGCCGTGACCGAATCGGCGGCTGGTGCCCGTCCCCCGACGATCTGCGCCCTTACCGTGGCAGCCAGCAGACGGTTTTCCCGGAAAAACGCCTCGAACAGTGCCTGCTTGCGCTCCACGGTATGACGGTTGATCCAGGCCAGCGCGGCGGCTTGGCGTACCTTCAGGCGCACGACGCGATGTTCGGCCTCGGCGCGATTGACGGCGGCTTCGGCCACCTCCGTGCGGGCCCGGCGCTTGTCGCGGTTGGGCATTTCCTGGATGACCCCGACCATCTGCATGGTCATGAAATCGCGATCCAGGCTCCAGCGCTCTTCGCCCTCGATGGGGACGTTCTGCACGCCCAGGGCGAGCTTCGGGTCCGGCAGTTCGCCGGCAGGTATCGCGGCATTTTTTGCCGCGTCCAGCTTGGCCGCTTGAGCGACCAGGGACGGGGCATTGCGCTCTGCCAACAGCAACGCGTCGTCCAGCGACAGCGCAGCCGCCTGGCGCGGCATGGCAAGCAGCATCATTGCCAGGGCGACCGCAACAGGCAGCCCGAGGCAAGGACTCAAGGAAGTCATCTGACGATTCCTCTGAATATTCAGCGCATAGGCGCGTGCCCATCCGCAGTCGCAAACGATGCAGGTGGGAGTTCAGACAGGGAGAGGAATCAGACGCAGGGAGGTCGCCAGAGGTCGGCAGGGGAGCGGTCGGGAACGGCTGCTGGGTGGGTTTCGGCGAGCACGGGGCCGGTCAGGGTGACCGGCGGTTTCACGATCGAAACCTGGAGCATGCTGCCGGTCTTGCATTCCTGGCCCGGCTTGCAGGCCTTCTTGCCAGGCTCGGCCATCTTGCCGTGGTCTTGGCAGCAGTCCATATCCATGTCGGCCGGCATGGTCATGCCGGCGGCCTGCATCGGACAGGGTTCGGTCGGCGCCTCGACGCCCGCCATCCCGCTCAGGGGAAGCGTCAGGCTGATCATAAAGATAAGGAGGAGCCGGAGGTGGCGTTTCATACAGCGGAGTCTAGTGGTTGACCAGGAGGAGGAGCAATTACGGAATGCCAAGTTTTCGTCGAGGCAAGCGAGGCGACCCGTCCGCTTTGGAGCGAATTTGACTAATGGCAGCGGGCTTCTCTCACTGACTTTCGGTCGTTGTGCAGAGGGGGCTGGTTTGGAAGGAGGGTACGGGACTTACCCGTAGGAGCTGGCTTTGCCAGCGAATGGCCCGGTTTCGCTAGCGAGCTAGCTCCTACAAGGCCCATGGATGGCCGATCTCTGGCAACAGCTAACGCAGATATAGCCAACTGTCCTCTCCCGGACAAACTCGAGACCTGGTTTTTCGGTATGTATCCGCTCATGTCGGCGATGGACGGAGGTATTGGTATATCCGGCAGCCAGCGCAATTCCGGCCGCCTGTTATCCTCTCTGTACTTTTACCCCAGTAAGGGCCCGACCCATGTCTGATTCGATGTTCGATGGGATTGTTAGGCACATGGCTCGTAAGTTGGCTCAGAGACATATCGGTCGTGCCCTGGATGCGCAGCAGTACGGGGGCACTTTCAACTACGAAGAGTGCAAACAGGAAGTTAAACGGAGTTTCTGGGCAAAGAAGAACAGGTTCGCTGTGTTCGACCAGGCTTACTACGGCGAGTGGTACTGGCTCGGGTCAGATGATGCCCTGAAGGGCTGGCGTCGATTCGAACGAGTGGAGGGCTACCAGGATGGCTGGAGAGCCCAAGTGCTGTCCTTGGCCTACAACGGCTGGGTGAATGCCCGGGTCATCGAGCAGTTTGGCTGGGTAGATGAGGTGGTTGGGCAGCAATACATCAACTGCAAGCGGCAACTCGACAAGTTGAACTGGGTGGACGCACCCCATGACGAGATGAGCGTTGGCATGCAAGTGGGCTGAACGGTGCGGGAACTTCTCAGGGAAGGACATCGATCAATGCTTTTTTCCGTCGTATCGAGCGGTGATCGGCTAGCCCCCAAGGAGTCCGACGCAGTAGTGCCCTGGTGGAGCTTCACCAAGACCGTGTTGTCTGCTGCCGCCTTGTCACTTGTGCGTGACGGCCTGATCGAGCTTGATGACGTTCTCCCGGAAGGCTCGTTCACGTTGCGTCAGTTGCTGCGCCACCAGGCGGGGTTGGCGGACTACGGTGAGCTGGCTGAATACCATGCAGCCGTCGCGCGTGGTGATGCGCCCTGGTCGGCTGAGGAGATGTTGAATCGGCTTGATGCCTCCAGATTGCGTTATCCGCCCGGAACCCAATGGCGCTATTCCAATGTGGGTTACCTGTTCGTGGCGCAACTGCTTGAGCGCCTGACCGGTCTTTCGCTGGAGGAGGCATTGACGGAACGTGTCTTGACGCCTCTCGCCGTAGCGCATGTGTCGCTCGCAAGGCCAGGCGAGCAACTGGGTGGTATCTGTCGGGGAGTAATGCCCGGCTACGATCCGGGCTGGGTTTATCACGGCTTGCTGCTCGGCACGCTTTCGGACGCGGCCTTGCTACTGGATCGGTTGTTGAGCGGGCAATTGCTCCCTCGATCGTTGCTTCAGGAGATGCAGGCGGCGCTCGTCCTTGGGGGACCGATTCCTGGTAGACCCTGGACCGCTCCCGGATATGGACTTGGCTTGATGATCGGCGCAGTGAGCGACGGTCTGACACTTTGCGGACACACGGGAAGCGGGCCGGGCAGCACAGTCGCGGTCTATCGCTGTACTCACGCGGGCAATTCTGCAAGCTGCGCTGTATTCAGTGAGGGCAATGATCAGGGGGCTGTGGAAGCAGCCGTCTTGAGTCATCTTTCGGAAGTCCTGGGCAGTTAGCCAGGCTGTCGAGCCACGAGGTCGAAGGATTGATCGCGGCTTCGGGCCTCGATCGTTGGGTTTCGCTTCGCTCTAGCGGAACGCCGCCCGCACCAACCTACAACGTCCGCCCGGCTTTTCCCGCAGGCAAAAAAAGCCCGCCATAGAGGCGGGCTACAAGCCGTCCAGCTTAAAACTCAGTAGGCGTTGTCCATGCCATCGTCGATGGCGATGCCTTTTTCGCGCATCTGCTTGATCAGGCCGGCGCGGGTGTCCGGCAGGTTGAGCAGGGTGACGCTGCGGATCTTGGCGACTTCAGCCTCGGTGTAGGGCTTGTAGTCGTCCGGCACGCTGCTGCCGGCAATGCCGTCCTTGCGCATCATCCAGTTGATCAGTTCAGCCAGCTGGGCGTTGTTCAGCGCCGACTGGGACATGCCCGGCACACGCACCAGGAACTCACGACCGCCTTCCACTTTGAGGAAGTTGCCGACGAAGCCTTTCATCTTCGGCGTGTCGTTGGCCTTGGAGCCGGTACCGTCGCCCAGGTGGCAGCCAGCGCATTGCAGCTGGTAGTTCACCGGGGTGCTGTAGCCGGCCTGGGAGATAGGCGTTTGCGGCGCTTCGTTGCCCGGTGCGTGCTTCTGGTTCGGGTCCGGAATGGCGCGGGCCATGGCCAGCGGGGCCGCCATTGCGCACATCAGGCCGGCAATCAACAGGTAACGCATGGCAGCCCTCCGGCGGGTCAGATCGCGACGCCGCGGATGATGGAAACGGTGCAGTGGTAGATGTGCGACTTGGCCGCCAGGCACCAGTTGACGTCGTTGTTGTTGAACGGACGGTACGCCGGTTCCTCGCTGTCGTTGCGGGTACAGGCGCACTGGGCGCAGCTGTGCTTACCGCAGCAGTCGTTGTAGGAAATGATGTAGTCCTTGTTGTCGGCCGGGTTGCGGCAAGTGCCGATCCAGGTCACCTGGGAGGCCTCGGTGCCGGGCGGGCAGGAGGTTACCGAGCCGCCGCAGCAGCTGCACAGGAAACCGTCGACGGAGCAGTAGCGCCAGTAGTCACAGCTGTTGGGATCACCCGGGTCACCTGCCATCGGCTTGTCGGCGGCCAGGGCCTTGGCGGTGCGGTCGATGGGCAGCAATACCGGCAGGGCGGCGCCGGCAACCATCAGGGAACCGATGCGGCCGAGGAGTTTGCGCCGGGAGGTGGTGTCGGCGACATGGCGCGTGGAGCGCTCGAAAAGGCGGTCTAGCAGTTTCATGGAGGGCTCCCTTCCTTAGTGGTTGTGCGCGCCGTGGTTGTGCGCATGGTTGTGCAGGTAGTGCTGCAGGGTGGCGCTGCCCAGGTGTTCAGCCTCGAACAGGCTGTCCAGGTGCTCGCGGGAGTTCACCAGGCCTTTGGAGCGCAGCACACCGGCCTTGTCGACCAGGGCGGCGTAGGGGAGCTTGCCGATCTGGTAGGTCATGCCCACTTCCGGGCCGACCACGTAGGTGGCGTCTTCCAGCTTGTGCTCGGCGATCAGTGCCTGTTGGGCGTCCATGTCGCCGTCGCTGACGTAGATCACGTCGAGGCGGTCGGCCTGGTCCTTGGCGATGGACTTGATGGCCGGCAGCAGGGATTTGCAGATCGGGCAGGTGGGCGAGAGGAAGAACAGCAGTTGGGCTTTCTCGCCGGCGTAGCCGAAGTTCACCGGCCGGCCATTACGGTCGGCGGCGGTGACTTTCGGGGCGGGTTCGTTGACGGCCACGCCTTTGTCGACCATCAGCGCGCCGGCCGGGGCCAGGCGGCCGTGGAGTACACCAATCTGACGCACCAGGCCCATGACGGCGAAGGCCAGAGCGATCAAGAGGCACCAGAGCAGGACGTTGGAAACGATAAGGGCTTCCATGATTCACCTTCCAATGAGTTTGAGCAGACGGGGAGCGTTGGCCATCAGGCCATCCGCAGCGGCATACAGGAGCAGGGCCGCGGCGCTGGAGGCGATCACGACGAAGATGTCGAATGCACCCAGCTCGCGGCTGTGGGGGGCGACGCTGGCGACCAGCGCCAGGCTCACCAGTACGGCGTTGCGCGCCAGCAGCACCGGGCGGATCGGCTGGGCCTGTTCAGGGCCCGCGCAACCGCAGTCGATGTCGCGGCGGCCGCGCCACAGGTTGATGGCGATGGCCCCGGCGTAACCGGCCAGCAGCGCGGCGGCGGCCAGTGCCGCAGCGTGACGGCTGGCAGGCACCAGCAGGGCGAAGGCCACGGCCACTTCGATGAAGGGCACGAGACGCGACACCGGGCGTACCAGAGCGCGCGGCAGCAACTGGTAATCCTCCACCTGGTTGGCGAAGCGCGCTGGCGCACGCAGCTTGTGGGTCGCCGCGCTGGCCAGGATCACCGCGACCGCGAGGGCGGCGGCGATGATGAATATGGGATCAAGTTGCATGGCTGCACCTCGTCAGTGGCTGAGGATCTGGGTCGCGGTCTTCTGGATCCGTTCCATGGTGCCGGTGTGCTTGCCGCTCTTCAGGTCGAACACTTCCAGACCGCCGGCGATGTTGGTGCCCAGCAGCAGGGGGTTTTCGTCGCTGGTGGCTTGCAGGCTCCAGATCGGGTTCGGCGCTTCCAGGGTACCGATGCGCTTGTGCGTCTTGAGGTCATAGACCCAGACGATGGGGCTCGGGTCTTCCCACTTCATCGCCTCATGGGCGTCATGCATCAGCACATACAGACGATTCAGCTTGGGTGCGACGGTGATCAGCTGCCAGCCGCCAGGCGCCCAGCCAGCCTTCTTCTCCGCGGCGTCGGTCACCAGCTCCCAGGCTTCGAGGACCTTCGGCTCTTTGCCGGAGAAGTCCACGCCGCGCACGGTGCCGGTGGTGGTGACGAAGTAGTAGATGTCGCCGACGGCGTAGGCGCGCTCAACCAGCTTCTCCGCGTTGGGGTCGAAGAAGGCCGTGTGGGTTCGGGAGACTTCCTTGCCTTCGTCGTTCAGCGTCAGCAGTTGCAGGCTGCCGTCACCGCACAGGGAGGCGAAGGAACGCTTGCCCACCGGGTAGTTCAGTACGCAACCGGGGATGGCGATCTCGCCGGCCACGGCCTTGGCCTTGACGTCGACCACGGTCACCGAGGTGGACGGGGTGAAGTTGTAGACGTAGACGAAGCGGTCATCGGAACTGGTGCCCAGGGCGTAGCGCTGGGTCAGGGCCTCGGCGCGCTTGGTGGGGATCAGCACTTCATAGGAGGGGGACAGTGTGCTGGTGTCCCAGGCGGTCAGCACATCGGTGCGGGTGCCACGGGTTCCACGGGAGTAGAACAGGTCGGCGGTGAACAGCGTCTTGCCGTCGCGGCTCAGGGTAGAGGGCGCGGCGAAGCCGGTGGGCACCATGCCGAGCATTTTCTTCTTCTCGGGGTCGACCACGGTCACGCGGCCGGCGACGAAGCTCTCGAACTCGACGTCGACGATGTATGCGCGGTGCGGTTCTGGCGGGAAGGGCAAGGTGGTCTGGCCGATGCCTGTATCGGCCGGCAGCTCGGCACTGGCATTGCCGAGGCCGATGAGCGAGACGCCCAGGGCCAGCGTTGATTGGGCGAGGATCCTGGTTATTCGCATAAGGGCGGCTCCCTGAATTATTGGTCTTTATCGCGGGTGCAGGGCAGAAGTCTGCAGTCCTAGTCTGCCCCTGGCCGTCGGCGGGGAGCTTGTTGTACGTGCCAACCCCTTGTGTGCCTGTGCCACTTCTTTTGGCAGGCTGCCAACGCTTTGGAGAACGCGCCAGAAAGCATAGACCCGGCGCGTGAGGAGATGGGGGAGGGGCTGATTGCGGGAGTGAATCGGGTTCGGCGGCGCTGCCCTTGGCGATTGAAATCGCCCCTATAGGGCTCGGTGTTGCGGGGGAAACTTTGTGGGGGCGACTTCAGTCGCTGAGCAGGCCGAAGGTCTGCCATTGGGAATCACAGGGGGCAGCTGCGCTGCCCTTAGCGATTGAAATCGCCCCCACGGGTTTTTCGACTGTCAGGTCCCCGACTTCAGCTTCGTCCAGGCGCGGGTGCGGGCGCGTTCGGCATTGCGCTCCAGCGGCAGCAGGGTGAAGAGCGTGGCCTGGGCCTCGGCGGTGGGATAGAGGTTGGGGTTGTTGCGGATTTCCGGGTTGACCAGGGCGGTGGCGTCCTTGTTCGGGTTCGGGTAGCCGACGAAGTCACTGACCGGGGCGATTACCTGGGGCTGCAGCAGGTAGTTGATGAAGGCATGGGCGTCCTCTGGGTTCTTCGCACCTTTGGGGATGGCGAGCATGTCGAACCACACCGGTGCACCTTCCTTGGGCAGGCGCATGTCCACCACCACGCCGTTGCCCGCTTCCTTGGCACGGTTGGCTGCCTGGGAGAAGCTGCCCGAGTAGCCGACGGCTACGCAGATGTCGCCGTTGGCGATGTCGGCCATGTACTTGGAAGAGTGGAAGTAGGCGACGTTGGGACGGATTTTTTGCAGCAGCTCGGCGGCCTTGTCGTAGTCCCTGGGCTGGTTGCTGTTGGGCGGAAGACCCAGGTAATGCAGCGCAATGGGCAGGATTTCCGACGGCGAGTCCAGCAGGGCCACGCCGCATTGTTTGAGCTTGGCGATGTTCTCTTCCTTGAAGATCAGGTCCCAGCTGTCCACCGGGGCGTTCTCGCCCAGGGCCGCCTTGACCTTGGCCGGGTTGAAGCCGATCAGCACCGTTCCGTACATGTAGGGCACGGCGAAGCGGTTGCCCGGATCGTTGGCCTCGATCAGCTTCATCAGCTGCGGGTCGAGGTGATTCCAGTTGGGCAGCTTGCTGCGGTCGAGCGGCTGGAACACGTCGGCCTGGATCTGCTTGGCGAGGAAGACGTTGGACGGCACCACCACGTCATAGCCGGAGTTGCCGGTGAGCAGCTTGGCTTCCAGCGCTTCGTTGGTGTCGAAGATGTCGTAGATCAGCTTGGCGCCGTTCTCCTTCTTGAAGTTGTCCAGCGTCTGCGGGGTGATGTAGTCGAACCAGTTGTAGACGCGCAGGGTGCGTTCTTCGGCCAGGGCCTGGGTGGCGAGCAGGCCGCACAAAGCGGCGCCCAGGAGGCGGGGGAGTCTGTGCTTGATCAATTGCGGCAACCTTTGGGTGGGCTTGAGTGAGGCCTAAATCGATATCTATCTGTTTAGGTCGCAAATATGGAAGCAAATGCCGCGCCATATAAATGGAAAGGCCGATATAGATCGGTTAATTGGTCGAGGGAGCCAGGATTGGGGCGCGTGGGGATTACCGGGCGTAACGACCAGTGGCACCGGGCTACCCAGTTCTCAGGGGCTACGAATCCGTTGTAGGGGCCAATTCATTCGCCAACCGGGCCGCAGGTCCGGCCTGCTGATGTTTAAGGGGCAGCTGCGCTGCCCTTGGCGAATGAATTCGCCCCTACAAGAACCCGGTCTGCTGGCTAGCCGGAGTGTTGGATTCAGCTAGCCACCACCCGCACCAGTTGCCAGGCGGCGAAGCCCAGCAGGAAGACGCCGGCGGTACGGTCGATCCACTGCATGGCGCCCACGCCCAGACGGTGGCGAACGGTGGACACGCCCAGGCTCAGTGCCAGCCACCAGAGTGCCGAGCCGCAGAACACGCCCAGTACCATCACCAGGCCGCCCGCACCGGTCAGGGCCTCGCCGCCGGACAGGGTGGCGAAGATGGCGATGAAGGAGAGGATGGTCAGCGGGTTACTGAGTGTCAGCAGGAACACTGAGGCGAAGGCCGGCAGCGCGCGGACCGGATCGACGGCATGCGCGGCGCGTTCCGGCGGCTTGGCACGCAGCATCTTCAGGCCCATCCAGGCCAGGAACAGGGCGCCGACTATGGCGAGCGGGGTGGCCAACGCCACAAAGGCGCGGGTGATGGCGCCAATGCCGAAGGCGCCCAGTGCCCCGTAGCAGGCATCCGCCGCCGCGGCGCCCAGGCCGCTGATGAAACCGATGCGTGCGCCATGGCCCAGGGTTCGCTGGATGCACAAGAGGCCGATGGGGCCGACCGGCGCGGCGATGGACAGGCCGATCAGGACGGATTTGAGAAACAGCAGGGCCGCCATGAGCAGGCTCCGGAGACAGTGGACGTGGGCAATATTTTGCGTTGCACTGCATTGAGGCTGAATGCAGGGATTACGGAAGTTTTGGGTGATCGCCTGAATAATTTACGAAGTTGGCCCGGGAGACCTGAGAAATATGGAGCTCGATGCCAAGTCCTGGAAAATCCTGCAAGTCGTGCAGCGCGAGGGGCGTATCTCGCTGACCGACCTGGCCTCGCGTGTCGCACTGTCGCTGCCCGCCACCTCCGAGCGGCTCAAGCGCCTGGAGGAGGCTGGGGTGATCGAGGCCTATTGCGCCGCCGTCTCGCCGGAGAAGGCCGGGTACGGCGTGATGGCGCTGATCGGCATGACCACCCCGCAACCGGACAAGGCGCGGCTGATCGCCCAGTTGCAACAGATGCCGGAGGTGCTGGAGTGCCTGCATGTCACCGGGCAGGACTCCTTCATCCTGCGAGTGGTGACCCGCGATATCCGCCACCTGGAGCGCTTCGTCGGCAGCATCAACCACTTCGGCGAGACCCGCACCTCCATCGTCATGTCGGCTCCCATTCCCCTGCGTGGCGTGGAGCCGCCGCGCGATTGACCTTTCGATAGGGGGCAGCTGCGCTGCCCATAGCGATTGAAATCGCCACCACAGGGTATGTGTTCTGGCACGGTATTGCCGGTGGAGGTCCTTGTGGGGGCGAATTCATTCGCCAACCGGACCGCAGGTTCGGCCTTTGAGTCTGCAGGGGGCAGCTGCGCCGCCCTTGGCGATTGAAATCGCCCCTACAGGTAATTAACGAGCTGCGCTGCTCGTTATGGAGGCAATCTGCCATACGGTCTCACCGCCCCGGCTGACTTTGTTTAGAATGCTTCCCGTTTTGCCGTACGCTCTGCGACGGCCTTTCCGCTTGATAGGTTTTCCATGCTCACGGGCAGCTACGACTACTCCCTCGTTCTCATCTCCCTCCTGGTGGCCATCCTCGCGTCCTATACGGCGCTGGACCTGGCAGGGCGGGTTTCCAGCAGCCAGGGACGTGGCGCGATGCTTTGGATTGGCGGCGGTGCCATCGCCATGGGCATCGGTATCTGGTCCATGCATTTCATCGGCATGCTCGCGTTCAGCCTTCCCATTGCGCTGGGCTACGACTTGCCGCTCACCTTGCTTTCGCTGCTGATCGCGGTGCTCGTATCCGGCTTCGCCCTGTGGCTGGTGAACCAGCCCGAACAGCCACTCTGGCAATTGATCTGCGGCGCAGTGACCATGGGTGCTGGTATCAGCTGCATGCATTACCTGGGCATGCATGCCATGCGCATGCTGCCGGGCATCGATTACGACCCCGCCCTGTTTTATCTTTCGCTGGGCATAGCCGCGGCCGCGTCGGGCGCGGCGTTGTGGATCGCCTTCCGCCTGCGCCACGACACGCCCTACGTACGCCTCGCGCGGGGTGGGGCGTCGCTGGTGATGGGGGTGGCCATCGTCGGCATGCATTACACCGGCATGGCGGCGGCCAACTTCCCCCTGGGCAGCATCTGCGGCGCTGCAATCACCGGCCTCGACAGCCGCTGGCTGGCCAGTCTGGTGATCGTGGTAACACTGGCGATCCTGGCCATCGCCCTGCTGACGTCGGTGCTGGATGCCCGTCTGGCGGCCCGTACCGCACAGCTCACCGATTCGCTGGAGCAGGCCAATCAGGAACTGACTCACCTGGCCCTGCACGACAACCTCACCAAGCTGCCCAATCGCACCTTGCTGGAAGACCGCATCGACCAGGCGATCCACAAGGTCGATCGCAACGGCGGCTGCTTCGCCGTGCTGTTCATGGACCTGGACGGCTTCAAACCGGTCAACGACGCCTTCGGCCACCACATCGGCGACCTGCTGCTGCGTGAGGTGGCGCAGCGTCTGAGGGAGCACCTGCGCGCCGAAGATACCCTGGCGCGTATCGGTGGCGACGAGTTCGTGCTGCTGGCCAGCCTGGGCGAGCCGAACGATGCGGTGACCCTCGCCAGCCAGCTCGTCGCGCTCGTGGGCAATGCCTTCAACGTGGCCGGACAGGAGCTGCGGGTGTCGACCAGCGTCGGCATCGCCCTTTATCCCGGCGATGGCGTGACCCGCGAAGAGCTGCTGATGAATGCCGACGCCGCGATGTACCACGCCAAGGGAGCGGGCAAGAACGGCTACAGCTTCTTCGAGCAATCGATGAACACCGATGCCCGTGACCATCTGCAACTGCTCCATGACCTGCGCCAGGCGCTGGATGCCGGGGAACTGGTGCTGCATTACCAGCCCAAATTCGCCGCCGGCGACACGCAACGGGTGATCGGCGCCGAGGCGCTGCTGCGCTGGCAGCACCCGCGCCGCGGCTTGCTGATGCCGGATCAGTTCATCAGCCTGGCGGAAAAGACCGGCCTGATCATTCCCATCGGCAACTGGGTACTGAACGAAGCCTGCCGGCAGATGAGCCGGTGGCTTGCCGAGGGCCGCCGTGACTGGCGGGTGGCGGTGAACCTGTCGGCTTTGCAGTTCTGCCATGCCGGGTTGATCGGCAGTGTGCAGTCGGCCCTGCAACGCCATGCATTGCCGGCCAACTGCCTGACCCTGGAAATCACCGAAACTACCGCCATGCAGGACGCCGACACCAGCCTGGGCATCCTTCGGCAACTGGCTGACATGGGCGTGGACCTGTCCATCGACGACTTCGGCACCGGTTACTCCAGCCTGCTGTACCTCAAGCGCCTGCCGGCCAACGAGTTGAAGATTGACCGCGGTTTCGTCCGTGACCTGGAACGCGACAGCGACGATGCAGCGATCATCTCCGCCATCGTCGCGCTGGGCCAGGCACTGGACCTGCGCATCGTCGCCGAAGGCGTGGAGACTGAATCCCAGCAGGCGTTCCTGACCGGGCTCGGCTGCGATTCCCTGCAGGGGTTCCTGTTCGGCAAACCGGTGCCGGCTGAGCAGTTCATGCACGGGATGGAGGCGATGGCCTGACGGGAGGCGGGATCGTCTTGGCCTGTAGGGGCGATTTCAATCGCCAAGGGCAGCGCAGCTGCCCCCAAAGGGTTCAAGGCCGGACCTGCGGCCCGGTTGGCGAATGAATTCGCCCCTACAGAAAAGCGGCGATTTCAATCGCCAAGGACAGCAACTGCCCGCAGGGCGAGGGTCCATACTTCAGGACGAACCCAGTCGCAGGGGAGCGACCTCCATGAGTCCCCAGGTGCAGGCCTTCTTCGACGAGGCCACCTGTTCCTACAGTTACGTCGTCAGCGATCCGGCCAGCGGCCATGGCGCCGTCATCGACCCGGTGCTGGACTACTGCGCCGCCAGTGGACGGACCTCCCACGCCGGCGCCGAGCGCATTGCCGAGCATGTACGGGCGCAGGGGCTGACGATCGACTGGCTGCTGGAAACCCATGTCCATGCCGATCATCTGTCCGCCGCCCCCTGGTTGAAGCACGAACTGGGAGGCCAACTGGCGATTGGCGGGCTGATCACCCAGGTGCAACAGCGCTTTGGCGCGTTGTTCAATGTCGGGCCGGACTTCGCCACCGACGGCCGCCAGTTCGACCGCCTGCTGCAGGACGGCGACCGTCTGGCCATTGGCAACCTGGAGCTCCTGGCGATCCATACGCCGGGTCATACCCCGGCCTGCATGACTTACCTGATCGGGGATGCGGCCTTCATCGGCGACACGCTGTTCATGCCCGATTACGGCACCGCGCGCTGTGATTTCCCCGGCGGCGATGCCCGCGCCCTGTATCGCTCCATCCGCCGGCTGTTCGAGTTGCCGGAAGCCACGCGGCTGTTCCTTTGCCATGACTACAAGGCGCCGGGGCGCGACGCGTATCGCTACGAAACCACGGTGGCGGAACAACGCGCGCAGAACGTGCATGTCCACGTAGGCATCGACGAAGACGCCTTCGTCGCGATGCGCCTCGCGCGGGACGCCACCCTTTCAATGCCGGCACTGATACTGCCGGCGGTGCAGGTGAATATGCGCGCCGGGCAATTGCCACCCGCCGAAGGCAATGGCATCCGCTACCTGAAAATCCCCCTGGACGTGCTGTGAGAACCAAGCGGTGAAGGAAGCGGGCAGGGTGCCTCAGTTGGCCAGGCCCAGCTCCTTGGCCCGGGCGATGGCCTGGGTGCGGCGCTCCACACCCAGCTTGGAATTGATCCGCTGGGCGTGGGTTTTCACCGTGTGCAGGGAGATGAACAGGCTTTCGGCGATCTGTTGATTGGAGAGGCCGCGCACGATCAGCCGCAGTACTTCCAACTCGCGCCGGCTTAGCAGGGACGCGGGCGCGCTGTTGTCGCCTCCGGCACTTTCGCCGGCCCAGCGCATCATCGCCGGGTTGCGCAAGGCGAAGGCCCGTTCGACGCTGGCCAGCCCCATCTGCCGTGCGAGCGCCAGAGCGTCCAGCAGGGCCTGGCGGGCCCTCGCCTGGCGGTTATCGGCGTATAGCCCTTCGGCCAGGCTGAAGCCGATTTCGCAGGCCAGCGGACGGCGTCCTTGTGCCCTGGCCTGTTCGAGCATGGCCTCCAGTTCGACCAGCGATTCGCTTACCGCGCCATTGGCCAGGCGCGCCTGCACCCTCAGCAGGCGCAGGCGAAGATGCAGGTCTGGCGCGCCATAAGGCGCTATCTCGAAAGCCTCGGCGGGCAGGGCCAGCAGCGCTTTTTCAGCATGACCGGAACGCCCCTGGCGCAACCAGAGCCGTGCCTTGGCCCGTACCAGCAGGGGCTGGTAAAGCGTCGGGCTGATGCGTCCGTACTGCATCACCCGCTCGGCGTCTGCGACGCGGGAGAAGGCACTGGCCAGGTCGTCCTGCAGGGCGTCCAGCTCGGCCAGACCGAGAAAACCCCAGAAGGCCGCTGGGTCCGCGCAGTTCTGGCACTCCTGCAGGCCGGCGCGATAGGACGCTTCTGATTCCTCGAAGCGCCCCTGCTGCATCAGGATGGCGGCCCAGCGCAGCTGGACGCGGCCACGCATGGGGCTGGCCTCTTCACCCCAGGCGGCGGTCAGTTCGCTGAACAGGCGCTTGAGCAAGGTTTCCGCGCGCAACAGCTCGCCACGCAGCTCCAGCAGTTTCACGTGGCCCAGGGCGAAGACACTTTCCATGGCCAGGCTGGCGTGTTCACGGGCTTCGCGGATGGCCTCGCGGTTGAGGTCCTGGGCCTCGTCCAGCCGGCCATCGATCAGCGCCAGCTCGATCTGCAGGGTGCTGCAGAACAGGCGTTGCGCCCAGGCGCCTTTTGGTAATTCAGCGATCGCTTCCTGCAGCAGCTCGGCAGCGACCGTGAGCTGGCCGCGATGGAAGGCCAGGTTGCCGGCCAGGGCCTTCCATTGCGCCAACAGGCCCTGCTGGCGGCGGCGGTCGGGCTGGGGCAGGAAGCGTGCGAGGTTGTCGGTCAGTTGTTGTGCCTCTTCGAGGCGGCCGCAGAGCAGGAGCGCCCAGGCATTGAGCAGCACCAGGCGAGGCGTGCTGTCCAGCAGGCTGTCGGGCAGTTCGGCGCGCCACTGCATGAGCAGGGCGAGGCTGCGACCCTGCAGCAGGCGGTCGCGGGTGTAGTGCTGCATCAGGCTTGCCGCCACTTCCGGTTGGTCCGCCTTGAGGGCGTACTCCAGGGCCGGGCGAATCTGGTCCTGGCTCAGGTACCACTGGCAGGCGCGGCGATAGAGGGCTCGCGTCATGCCCGTGGGCAGTTGAGCGGCGAGGCAGGGGGCGATAGCGGGCAGGATGCGCAGGGTGCGTTCGTCGTTGCCGGGCGCCTCGATGAACAGTCCGCACTCGCGCAACTGGGCCAGCAAACGACCGCCTTCGCCGGTACCGAAGAGCTGCTCGCAGAGCGGCAGGTCGAAGTGCGGAAAGTGCGCCAGGGTGAACAGCGCCTGCTGCCAGTCGCTCGGCAGTGTGTCGAGCAGTTCATGGCGCAGGTAGTCCTGCAGCAGCGAGCGGTAGAGCTCCGCCGCCTGCTGGGGGCCGGTCTTCAGGCCCAGCATCCGTAGCAGGGTGCCGGCACACCAGCCGCGCATTTCCTGGTGCAGCGCCTGGGCGGCCGCCCAGGAGGCACCCAGGCCGCTGCGTTGGAGCAGTTCAGCGGTTTCGGGGGTATTGAATGCCAGTTCACTGCTACCCAGTTCGAACAGGTCGCCATCGAGGAGCATGCGCGCCAGCTGGAGTTGCGGCCTGCGGCGGCTGGCCATCCACCACTGCACCTGGCGCGAGCCGGCCTGGATGAGTTCGTTGAGCAGGCGGTCCAGTTCCACCGCGGGAAAGCGCGAATAGTCATCCAGCACCAGCCACAGGGGCTGGCGCTCCTGGGCCAGTAACTGCCGCAGGGGGGCGAGTTCGGGCGTGTCGCTGCCCAGGGCGTCGGCCAGGCGGCGGGTGAAGTCGCTGGGCGACAATGTTTCGCCGCGCAGGTCGAGGTAGGCCAGGCGGGTGCCTTCCGGAATGTGCTGGAGACATTCGGCCAGCAGCACGCTCTTGCCGTAGCCGGCGGGGGAGCAGAGCAGGCGCAGGCGGCAGTCGCCCTGAAGCAGGGCTTCATGCAGGCGCGGGCGGGGCAGGTGGCCGGGCGGCAATCGCAGGGGGTGTCTGGACGGCATGAAGGCGCTCGAAGACGTCACGCTGGGTGAACTCATCCTTGCAGAGGAAAACGCAGTACGCAAAAAAAGCGGCCCCTAAGGGCCGCCGAATTCAGGAGTACATCGATGACACAACGGTGCGTTGGCTGATCGCTCAGCGGACACCGGTCTGGCGCAAGGCTGCCGGGGTGTAGTCGGCGGCCGAGGCCGTAGCGCCGAAGACGAAGCTCTGCTTCTCCTCGTTCTTCAGGCCCAGTACCGAGTAGCGACCGGAGATCAGGTCGTACAGGGATTCGGCGGTGTAGCCCGGCACCTTGTGGTTGTAGTACTGCTGCGCATGGCCTTCACCGACCCGCCACAGCTGGCCACGGCCGTCGTAGTGGTCGACTTCGGCGAGCTGCCAGGTGTCTTCGTCGAAGTACATGTCACGCTTGGCGTAGATGTGCCGTTCGCCCGGCTTCAGGGTGGCCACCACGTGCCACACGCGGTGCAGCTCGTAGCGGGTCAGGTCCTGGTTGATGTGGCCGGCCTTGATGATGTCGTCGTACTTGAGCTTCGGATCATCCAGCTTGTAGCTGTTGTAGGGGATGTACAGCTCCTGCTTGCCGACCAGCTTCCAGTCGTAGCGGTCCGGCGAGCCGTTGAACATGTCGTAGTTGTCGGAGGTGGCCAGGCCGTCGGCGGCGGTGGCGGGGCCGTCGTAGGCTACCTGCGGGGCGCGACGGACGCGGCGCTGGCCGGCGTTGTAGAGCCAGGCCATGCGCGGTTCCTTGACCTGGTCGATGGTCTCGTGGACCAGCAGCACGTTGCCCGCCAGGCGCGCCGGGCCGGTTACCCGCTGGACGAAGTAGAACAGCACGTTCTCTGCCTTGGCCGGGTCGAGGTCCGGCAGGCCGGACGGGTAGGACACTTCGTCTTCGAAGTGGACCATGTTGAACGCGCCGTTGGCCTGGGGCTGCACGCGGGTCATGTAGCGGTGGATGTTGCCGCCGCGGTAGCGGGTGGTGTGGTTCCAGACCACTTCGACGCCCGATTGCGGGATGGGGAAGGCGTAGTAGCGGCCGACGAAGTTCTTCAGGCCATTGCCACCGCCCAGGGTCTCGGTCTTTTCCGCGCTGGTGCGGATAGCGGAGTAGATCGGATCGGGCAGGGCTGCGGTTCGGTGCGTCTTGTACACCGGGATCTTGTAGGTGTCCGGGTAGCGCTTGAACATCGCCAGCTGGCCGGGGGTCAGCTTGTCCTTGTACTGATCGGCGTTCTGCGCGGTGATGGTGAACAGCGGTTGCTCGCCGGCGAAGGGGTCGGCAAGGAAGCCCTTGGCGTCGGCATTGCCGGCGCTGGTGGGCAGGCCGCCGGTCCATTCGGGAATGCTGCCGTCGGCGTTGCCGGCCTTTTCGGCGCCCATCGGGGTCAGGCTGGTGCCGAGTTTGGCCACCTGATCGGCAGGAACTGCCGCCATCACGCTGCCGGCCAGCAGGGACAGTGCCAGTACGCCCGATTGCAGAATGCGCTTGTTGTTTTTCATGGGGTTCGCCTCCGGGGGCTGTCAGAAGTTCACGCCGACGCTGAATGCGAGGAAGTCGCGGTCGATCGAGGTGTTGAAATCGCCACCGAAGAAGTCGGTGTACGACAGGCTGGCGGTGTAGGTGTTCTGGTAGTCGGCATCCAGGCCGAGGCTGACGGCCTTGCGGCCTTCCTCGAAGTTGCCGCCGGGCCCAGGTGAATAGCCGTCGACATCATGGGACCAGGCGATGCTGGGCTTGAGGTTCACCCCCGCGAATACGTCGTTGTAGTCCCACACGGCGCGGGCTCGGTAACCCCAGGAGGTGCTGGTGGTGAAGCCGTCGTCGGTGCAGTACTTGCTGACGTTTTCGCCGTTGGCGCCCACGGCGCCGGCGTTGATGGTGCGGCAGGTGTTGTTCGGCAGTTCGCCCGGCCCGAAGATCGGGTCGCGGCCGTAGCGCGCCTGGTTGGTGCTCTCCAGACCGCCGACGTGGGTCACGCCCACTTCGCTCACCAGGGTCAGGCGCTCGGCCCCCATCACCTGGTCGAAGAAATGCACGAAGGTGGTCTGCAGCTGGGTGATTTCCTTGCGGTCATAACCGTTGAGCGTGCTGCCGGGAATGGACGCCGGGTCGCCGCCGAGAATCGAGAAGTTCGAGAAGCCCGCGAACGGCCCGCCGAACTGCGCCAGGCCGCGCACGCCGCCGTAGAGCAGGTCGGTGGTATTCAATTGCACCGGCGCGTTGGGCCGGTAGCTGACCTCGCCGCTCCAGGCGGTGCCGGTGGGCAGGGTGGTGGAGAAGCTCAGGCCGTAGAGGCGGATGTCTTCCGGGTACTCGATGAAGTAGTTGCTGCCCGCCGCCACGTTGGCGATGGCCACGCCCTGGCGAGCCTGGGCAGGTACCGTCGGGGTCGAGGCGCCGGCAAGGATGCCGAGGGATTCGCGGTAGGTGGCCTGGTTCGCGGCCTGGACGCTGAAGATCGGCGCGCGGGAGTGGTAGTTCATGAAGTAGGCGCCGAACTCGGTGTCCAGTGGCTCGAACATGTAGCGCAGGGCCACGCCGAATTGACCGGCGTCACGGGCATCGCGGTCCGGGCCACGGGGCACGATCACCCCTTCGCCGGTGGTCTGGTAGCCAAAGGCGCGGCCGAAGGGCGCCAGGGCCGGGGTCAGCACCGCGAGGTTGCCGTCGCAGCCGTCGGCCACCACGTCCGGCTGGGAGAAGAAGGTGCCGCAGTTGTCGACCACCGTCTGGTCCCACTCCAACTGGTAGAAGGCTTCGGCCGACAGGTTGTCGCTCAGGCTCTGGGATACGTAGAACATGTTGACCGGGATCAGGCCCTCCTTGATCTCGGCACCCGGACGGCGGAACGCGGACACGTCGATGGGGTTCACCGCGTTGATGCCGTTCTGAATGAAGGTGCTTTCGCCCCAGCTCACTACCTGCTTGCCGAGGCGCACGCTGCCTGGCAGTTCCGCGAAGGTGTAGTTGTGGTAGATGAAGGCATCGAGCAGCTGGGCGCCGGCGGACTTGGCGCCTTCCTTGCGGTCGTGGTCGTCGATGTCCTTGAACGGACGGCTCTCGTCTTTCAGCTCGAAGTCGTACCAGTACTTGCCACGAACGAAGACGCCGGTGTCGCCGTACTTCAGCTCCAGATCATGGATGCCCTTGAAGATCTTCGAGAAGGTCTCGCCCTTCTTGAAGTTCAGATGCGAGTCGTCGGAGGTCTGGGACAGGCCGTCGCCGCCGTTGTTGGCACCGATCAGGTCCGGGTCGGCGCTGCGCATGGACCAGCTGGCACCTACCGAGAGGGACGAGTCGAACTGGCCTTCGATCTCCCCGATGTTGAAGGTCACCGCCTGGGCTGTGGCGGAAAGACCCAGGGCGATGGCGGCTGCCAGTGCGTGGGGTCTGAAGTCTGTGTGCCTTGTTCTTGTAGTCATGGGGCCACCCTTGTTGTTCTGTTGGCGGCCGAACGTTAATGAATCCTCCCAGGGCGGGTAACGGACGAAGTAGTGATATTCAAATTCATACTTTGTAGTGACAAGGCGCGTTGGCCGCTCTGCAATGGGGATTCTGGCCGGCGGCCTGGGGCCGGGCAGGGTGAACCCGGACCGGCGGCCCACTTCGAGAATGTTCCGGCCAATGGCGTCTGGCGTGCGGCAATGCACCACACGGCATTGCGGCTTCCTGACCTGGGACGCCGGTGCTAGAGTCCCCGCCCATGAAATTCGCCCGCCAAGACCGCTCGCTGATTGCCTGGATGCTGTATGCCTGCGTCCTGTTCAATCTGTTCGCCTGCGGCCTGCATCACGGCCAGGCGATGGGATTGGAGCTGAGCGGCATCGGTGGGCAGTTCTGCTCCAGCGATTCCGCCAGCGGCCCGGCCCTGGTCGACGCCCTCGGCGGCAGCGCTTCTGGCGATTGGTCCGGCATCTTCAAGTGCCCGCTCTGCTCCGGCGTCATCCTCGGCGCTGTCGACGCAATGCTGCTGTCCTGGCTGCTCGGTGTGGGCCGGGCGCCTTTCCTTCCTCGCCCCGGGGGTGACCAACGCCCGCCGCGCCATGCCTGGCCTTCGGCCAATCCTCGGGCATCCCCGCTCGCCTGACGTCGTTCCAGACCCGGACTCTTCCGTCTGAACCCTGCTGCTGGCATCCCTTTCTCGGGGTGCTGCTGTGGCCCGATCGTCCGCGCAACCGGAATCACCGATGCCCATGGCTGCTCCACGCATCCGCCCTCATCACGCCCATTCCACGGCCTTGCCTGTGCGGATGCGCGTGGGCCTGTGGCTGGGGCTGTTCGCGATGCTGGCGATCTACTTCGGTGCCCTGGCATCCCAGGTACGCGTGGCACAAGCGGAGTTGCCCGGTTGGCTCATGGAGCTGGCCTGCGATCACGACGAGCAGACGTCTCCGATGCCAAGCCATCATGGGCCGGCATCGCCCCTGGATGCCTGCGGCTATTGCAACTTGCTGGCGGCGAGCCCGGCCCTGGGCAACACGCTGCCGGCTGCCGCCTGGGCGGTGCCCGTAGAAGGTGCTCCGGAGCGAACCCGGCTCATTGGCCTGCCCGCGCAGGCGCCGTTGTTCCCCGGCGCCCGGCCGCGCGCGCCACCCCGTTCTTCCTGATTCGCCGACGCACTGCCCCGGAGGGGCAGCCTGACCATCGATTCTGGAAGACTCATGAAACAGCCCACCCAATCAGGCCGCGCTGCTGCGCGCCACTGCACCCGTTCTTTCACCCCGACCACTGCCCGCCTGCGCTGGCAGCAGGGTTTCGCCCTGTTCCTAGGCCTTTCCCTGAGCGGAGTCGGCGTGGCTGAGGATCGACTGCCGGAGGAGATCGAACCCACGGTCGTCACCGCCGTGCAGCAGAGTTCGCCCCTGACCGTAGTGACGGACCCCAGAGATCCTCGCCAGCCCGTTCCTGCCAGCGACGCGGCCGACTACCTGAAGACCATTCCCGGCTTTTCCGTCATCCGCAATGGCGGCACCAATGGCGACCCCGTGCTGCGCGGCATGTTCGGCTCGCGGCTCAACCTGCTCACCAACGGCGGCCTGATGATCGGCGCCTGCCCGGGCCGCATGGACGCGCCGAGCTCGTACATCTCCCCGGAAACCTTCGACCGTCTCACCGTGATCAAGGGGCCTCAGACCGTGCTCTGGGGCCCCGGCGCCTCTGCCGGCACCGTGCGTTTCGACCGCGAACCGGAGCGCTTCGGTGAACTCGGCAGTCGTTTGCGTGGCAGCGTGCTGGCCGGCTCCAACGGCCGCTTCGACAAGGTGCTGGATGGCGCCCTGGGCAGTGAACTCGGTTACCTGCGCGTGGTGGGCAACCAGGCCCAGGCGGACGACTACGAAGATGGCAACGGCGATACCGTGCCGTCGCGCTGGAGCAAGTGGAACGGTGACGTGGCCCTGGGCTGGACGCCGGACGCCGACACCCTGGTGGAACTTACGGCCGGCAAGGGGGATGGCGAGGCGCGCTACGCCGGACGCGGCATGGACGGCAGCCAATTCCTGCGGGAAAGCCTCGGCCTGCGATTTGAGCGCAGCAACCTCGGCGGTGTGCTGGACAAGCTGGAAGCGCAGCTTTACTACAACTACGCGGACCACGTGATGGACAACTTCCGCCTGCGCAGCCCCGATCCCGCTAGCTCGATGCCCATGCCGATGGCTTCGAACGTCGACCGCCGCACGGTGGGTGGGCGTTTCGCCGCGACCTTCAGCTGGACCGACGTGGAATGGGTAGCCGGTCTGGACCTGATGCGCAGCGAACACCGCAAGCGCAGTTCGCGTTTCGACAGGATGAGCGGCCGCTTCACCGACGCCGATCAACTGCCCTGGAGCAAGGACGCGCTGTTCCACAACTACGGCCTGTTCTCCGAGGTCACCTGGAACTTCGCCCCGCGGGATCGTCTGGTGGCGGGGGGCCGCCTCGACCGTGCCTCGGCCGAGGACTTCCGCGCCACCAGCGGCATGATGGGCCGGGCCAACCCCACCTTCGGCGAAACCCGCGCCGATACCTTGCCCAGCGGTTTCGCGCGCTACGAGCACGATCTGGCCGATTCGCCCACCACTCTCTACGCCGGGCTGGGCCATGTGCAGCGCTTCCCCGACTATTGGGAGTTGTTCTCGCCGGGACGCGGCCCCGCTGGCTCGGCCAATGCCTTTGACGGGGTGAATCCGGAGAAGACCACTCAGCTGGACTTCGGCGTGCAGTACCAAGGCGGCGATCTGGAGGCCTGGGCGTCTGGCTATGTCGGCCAGGTGCGCGACTACATCCTGTTCACCTACTCGCCGGGGATGATGGGCCCCACCTCCCGCGCCGAGAACATCGACGCCCGCATCATGGGCGGTGAGCTGGGCGCGGCCTGGCGCCTGGATCGTCACTGGAAGACCGACGCGACCCTGGCCTATGCCTGGGGCAAGAACAGCTCAGACGACGAGGCCCTGCCGCAGATGCCACCGCTGGAAGCGCGGCTCGGCCTTACCTACGAGCAGGACAGCTGGAGCGCTGGCGGCCTGTTGCGCGTGGTGACGGCGCAGAACCGCGTGGCCGAAGGCAAGGGCAACGTGGTCGGGCAGGACTTCGGCAAAAGCGCCGGTTTCGGCGTGTTCTCCCTCAATGCCGCTTACCGCCTGAGTCCGGAGCTCAAGGTCAGTGCAGGGGTCGACAACCTCTTCGACAAGGCCTATGCGGAGCACCTGAACCGAGCAGGGGATGCAGGTTTCGGCTTCCCGGCCGATCCGGTGGCCATCAACGAGCCGGGTCGTACGCTCTGGACCAAGGTGGATTTCAACTTCTGAACCGGACGCCATGCCCCTGGGCGGGGCATGGCCGGCAATGGCGCAGAGACCTGTTCCTCGTTGGGTGCGCATCCGGGGGCTGAAGGGTGCTTAACGTCCGATGGAAGGTCTGGGCATCTGCGGGGTGGGACATAACCTTGCTGTAAGACCTACGTCGGCACCACCGGGTGACCGACGATCCCCCGGGGCCGTTGGCCGGGAGCAGTGCCTATGAGAAGTCGTGCGTCTGTCCTGCATGGCCGGCGACTTCGCCGGAGTAACCGATGGCCATTGGCCGGCGCCTGCCTCTGGTTGTTCCTGATGACGTTGCTGGGGGCCGAGGTGGCCGGGGGCGAAGCGCAGGGAATCCCCTACGGGGGGTACCACCAGGAAGAGGGCAGGGGACGGACGGACAGGGGGCACAACGACACGGGCTTATAATCGGCCGTGCAGTACTTGCAGAGTTCAGCACCCCCGCCTTCCTTTCGCGCTCGTGCCAGCTCTGACGGACGGTTGAGGCCTGCGGGCCCACACACCACCGGAGGAGAAAGGCGGTTCGCCCGGCCACCGCGGCCAACGCCAGTCCAGCGACCATCCATTTCGCGGCTTCTCACCTGCCGCACGGTCATCGCCCTCGCGCCAGGGCTGCGACCGCCTCCTTTCTCCGCTCAGTGGCTACCTGCCACCTCCTGGGGCAGGTGCCTGACAGGAGTTACGGATATGAAAAGAACAATCGCGCTTACCATCCCCGTGTTGTTGCTTGCCGGTGCATTGGCTTCCACGGCTCTCGCCGAAGACAACTTGCTGCGCTTCAGGGGCGGCATTGGCGTGTTGCCGGTTTCGAGCGGCCAGGGCACCGAAGCCATCGCCACGGTCGTCAACCGCAACCTGGTGCGTGGCGTGCAGCCGGCCGGGCAGATCTGGGTAATCCGCACCTTCGAGGCAAGGGTCAGCATTGCGGGGGCTTTCCGGGCCGAAGGGCGGGGATTGATCCTCGGCGGTGGCAACAACATCGGCAGGGCAACCGGGCAGTCGGTATTCGCCACACTGTTCTGCGGCAGCGTCGCGCCCTTCACTGAAAGCAGCACCGACCTGGTGGGCGTGCCGCTGACCGAAGAGGGCGATTTCTCGATCAACGATGTCTTCGATCCCGTGCCGCCCAATCCCTGCCTCAGTCCGGTGCTGCTGATCCGCAATGCTGCCAATTCCAGCTGGTTCGCGGCAGGCATCCCGCGAGTGCTGAACAGTCAGCAGGATGATCGCGGCGGCGATACGCTCCTGCCGTAAATCCTGAGACCCTGCGCGCCTGCCCCTCTCCCGGCCGGGAGAGGGTCGACTTTCGGCCATCGCTGCCGGGTCGGCGCCCGGATATACTCGCCGGCATCTTCCCCGACCTACGCGACAGGAGGGTGCCGTGGACTACCTCGGTGCGTTGCTGGCCATTTCCGGCGTCCTGGTGCTGAGCGTCATCAGCCCCGGTCCCAACTTCGCCATCGTCACGTCCACTGCGACCCTCAGCTCGCGCCGGGCTGGCGTAGCGACCGGGCTCGGCCTGGCCGCCGCGTCCGCCACCTGGGCGCTGCTGGCCGTCGCCGGGTTGGGACTCATCGTGTCGCAGGTCGAATGGCTCTATCTTGGCATCAAGCTGGCGGGCGCCGCCTACCTGATCTGGCTGGGTTTACGCATGATCCTCGGCGCCGGAAGGCCCGCCGTTGCCGCCCCCGGCCGGCTTGAATCCAGTGCCTTTGCCGCTGCGCGCAAGGGCTACCTGGTGAGCATGACCAACCCCAAGGCCCTGGCCTTCTACGGCAGCATTTTCGCCGTGATGGTGCCGGTACACGCGCCGGACTGGTTCTACGCGGCCATCGTGGTGATCGCAGCGGCGGTGTCCGGCCTCTGGTACTGCGGGATGGCGATGCTCTTCTCCAACCCCTCGGTGCGCGCCGGCTTCATGCGTTTCAAGGCCCTGTTCGAAACCCTGATGGGCGTGTTCCTGCTGGGACTCGGTGGCCGGTTGTTGCTGAGCCGTTGAGCGGAGTTGAATGGCGAACCTGCGGTCCGCTTGGCGATTGAAATCGCCCCTACAGGGTTTGTGCCGGGAATCGGATTTCATTTCCTTGTAGGGGCGAATTCATTCGCCAAGGGCGGCGAAGCTGCCCCTGAGAAGGTCGAGTGGCGAACCTGCAGTCCGCTTGGCGATTGAGATCCCGACTCTGTGGAATCAACGGTAGCGGACGTTCACGAATTGCCAGGGATCGGTGAGGTCCAGCTCTTCGGGGAACAGCCGTTCGCGGTCCTGCAGGGGCGTCCAGTCGCTGTAATAGCCGGCCACCTCGCCGAGGTAAGGGCGACAGAGTTCAAGTATCTCGTCGTGGGGCAGCTGGTCGGGTTCGAGAATGCCGCGATCGGGGTTGGCCAGGGTCCAGATCACCCCGGCCATCACGGTGGCGGTCACCTGCAGGCTGGTGGCGCTGTTGTGCGGGCACAGGGCGCGGGCTTGCTCGATGGTGAGTCGCGAGCCATACCAATAGGCGCCCCGGGCATGACCCAGGAGGAGCACGCCGAGGTCGTCCGCGCCGGCCTCGATGTCGGCGGCGTTCAGCAGTCGCTGGCGGACCTGGGGCCGCCAGTTACGTGACGCCAGTTCGTGCAGCGACAACACCGCATCGTCACAGGGGTGATAGGCGTAATGGACCGTGGGACGGTACTCGGGCTGTTCGCCGCGTCCGACGGTGAGGTAGTCGGCGATGGAAATCGCCTCGCTGTGGGTAATCAGGAAGCCCAGTGTCGGTCCGGTGCCGGGTGTCCAGGTCCGCACCAGGGTCGACGCGCCGGGGCGTTCCAGGTAGATCGCCGCCTGGCAGCCGAAGGCGTGGCGCCTGCCGTCGGGCGGCAAGGCCTTTTCATGACTGCCCCAGCCCAGTTCCGCCGGCTGGCAACCTTCGCTGATGAAGCCGTCCACCGACCAGGTGTTGACGAATTCGTCGGCCGACTTGCGCTGGCTGCCGTACTGGGAATCCCGTTCGGCAATATGGATGCAGCGCACCCCCAGTTGCTGGGCCAGCGTGGCCCAGCCCAGCCGATCCAGGGGCGCAGCCTGGGGCTGGCCCAGGTCCGCCGCGAGATCCAGCAGCGCCTGCTTCAGCAGATGGGACACCAGCCCGGGGTTGGCACCGTGGGTGATCAGCGCGGTGCTGTGCCCGGCATCGCCCCTCCGCCGCGCCAGGGTCCGCTCGCGCAGGGCGTAGTTGCTGCGCTCCGAGGGCGACTGGCTGGGCTCCGTGTAGCTGCCAGCCCAGGGTTCGGTGCACGTGTCGAGATACAGGGCGCCGCGCTCCTGGCATAGCGCGATGAGCGCGGCGCTCTCCACCTCCACCGAAAGGTTGAGGAGAAAGTCCCCCGCGCCCAGCAACGGGTCGAGTTCGGCGCGGTGGTTCTCTTCGGTCAGCCGCAGGGCTTTGAAGGCCACCTGGAAGCCTGCTGCCACGGCGGCGTCTTCTTCATCGGGGCTGATGACGAGCAGTTGGCCGGGTTGCATGTCGATGTGTCGCAACAGCAGTGGGAGCACGCCCCGGCCGATGCAGCCGAAGCCGATCATTACCAGGCGGCCATCGAAGGGGTAGGGGAGATTCATGGCTGCCACCCTGGGGCCAGCAGGTCGATCACTTCCTGATCGGTCACCTGATGAAAGTCGCGGTAGTGAATGCCGACCGCCCGGAAGTAGGCGGGAATCGTCAGGCAGATCAGTTCATCCACCTCGGCTCGCAGTTGCTCCACGGTGTCCGCCGGGCCCACCGGCACGGCGAGGATCACCTTTCGCGGATGCTGTGCGTGTAGCGATTGCAGGGCGACGCGTACGCTGCTGCCGGTGGCCAGCCCGTCATCCACGAGCACCACGTCGCGGCCCTCTGGGGAAATCGGCACGCGGATGCCGCAATACAGCGCGCGGCGGCGTTCGATCTCGCGCAATTCCTCCTCCAACTGCTGTTCGAACCAGCCGGGCGGCGGGTCGAACAAGCGCATCGCTTCTTCGTCCATCACCCATTGCGGGTCCGCGCCGCCCACCACCGCGCCGAGGGCGAATTCCTCATGGCCCGGCGCGCCGATCTTGCGTATCAGGAGTATGTCCAGCGGCGCTTGCAATTCCCTGGCGATCTCATGGGCGACGGGCACGCCGCCACGAGGGAGGGCCAGGATCAGCGGATGGTCCAGGTGGAGGTCGCGCAGTACCGCGGCCAGGGCGCGTCCGGCGTGGAACCGGTCTTCGAATTCAGGAGCGCTTGGCATATCAGACTCCAAAGGGAAAGGTTTCGGCCTCCCGGCCTGGGCTCTCGTCATCTGGGACGGCGAACGGCGTCACTGGCGTGGTGCGCTCGAACCAGAGGTAGGCGTCGAATTGTTCGCCCAGCACTGATTCGAAATAGTGGCTCTGGCGCTCGGTCTCCGGCCGGTAGATGACGCCGATGGCTCGTTCCAACAATGGCTCGCAGAGCGCCTGACGCAAGGCGGTCTTTCCTGCCCCGCGCCAGTCGGTTAGCGAAGTGGGGTGGCCGGCCTGGAGGAAGCGGTGCTCCCAGCTGTCGTGCCGCGAAGGGCGTATCGACTTGATGCGCATGGGGCCGCCCCAGTCGTCCGCCGCCGCCACCTCGCCCTGGTCGGTGCCCATGCCCAGCAAGACGGCATCCTCACCCCAGCCGATGCGGCACAACTGGCCCAGGTTGAATTCCCCTCGCCAGCCCATGGCCGTGGCGAAGGCGTCACCTATATGGGAGTTATGGGCCCAAACCACGGCCTTCGCTTCACGGCCGCGATGCTTGAGCACCTGTTTCAGGGTGTCGAACATATGGTTGTCGCGCAGGTTCCAGGACGAGGCCTCGGCGCGGTACATCAACCGGTAGTACTGTTCGGCGGAGCGGATCACCCGCGCGTTTTGCGCCGCATCGAACAGGCCCTCGTCGCGCTCCAGGCTCTCCAGGCGGGCCCAGAGCAGTTCGCTCAGCTGTTCCATGATGGCCTCTTCGCAGGAATCCATGCCGCTCCACTCCACCCGCGCGCCATAACCGGCAGGGTCGTCCTGCCAGGGCGTGAGGCAAGCGTAGCGCTGCCGGGCGATAGCGGCGCGCGGGGCGTCATTGGCGTCCAGGTACTGCAATACGGCGGTCATGGATTCGCGTAGGCTGTAGATATCCAGCCCGCGAAACTCGACGCGCTCGGTGGCGGGGCGCTCGCCGTTGTACTGGTGCAACCAGCGGACGAACGCCAGGACCTCGTGGTTGCGCCACATCCAGGTGGGAAAGCGGGCGAACACCGTGCGTTCATCGGCGCTGTCCTGTCCATGGCGGACATGCCGGTCGATGCGCGCCGCATCTGGCCAGTCGCCTTCGATGGCGACGATGGTGAATCCGTGCTGCTCGATCAGGTGGCGGGTAATGGCGGCGCGGGCGCGGTAGAACTCGGAGGTACCATGGGTGGCTTCGCCGATCAGCACGACCTTCGCATCGCCGTAGCGGAAGAAGAGACTGCCGAAAACCGGATCATCTATCTCCGGCAAGGGTTCGGCGCTGCGTTGCAGCAACTGGACCAGCGAAGCGCCGGATGGCCCGGATCGACGTTTGGCGGAGGTGGGCATGACAATACCTCGCGAGGGGACTCGAAGTATTCGAAAGCCATCTACCGCTTGCTGTTCGAATTAATTTGTACTGCGACAGCCATGGGCAGGTGGGTGAGGCGCTGGCTGTTCCTTGTAGGGGCGAATTCATTCGCCAAGGGCGGCGAAGCTGCCCGCTGCAGGGGCCGAAGGGGAACCTGCGGTCCGCTTGGCGATTGAAATCGCCCCCACAGGGTTTGTGCCGGGATTGGTTTTTTCTTGTGGGGGCGAATTCATTCGCGATGGGCGGCGAAGCTGCCCCCTGCAAGGTCGAACGGCGAACCTGCGGTCCGCTTGGCGATTGAAATCGCCCCCACAGGGTTTGTGCCGGGATTGGCTGTTCCTTGTAGGGGCGAATTCATTCGCCAAGGGCGGCGAAGCGGCCCCTTGCAAGGTCGAAGGGCGAACCTGCGGTCCGCGTGGCGATTGAAATCGCCCCCACAGGGGTTGTGCCGGAATTGGTTTTTTCTTGTGGGGGCGAATTCATTCGCGATGGGCGGCGAAGCGGTCCCTTGCAAGGTCGAAGGGCGAACCTGCAGTCCGCTCAGCGATTGAAATCGCCCCCACAGGAGCGTGTTGTGCCCTGAGACAGGGCGTGCTGGCTACGTAGTATTACGTAGCCGTGCTTCGTAGTTGTGCGAATTTCTCCGTAGTCGCCACGCGCCGATAGTGTCGGCTGCCCCTATCCGGGCATAAACAACAACAAAAGCCGCCGCAGGTGACCCCCAGCGGCAGGAGACAATTCAATGACTCAACTGGCTACCCGAATCGCCTGGTTCGCCGTTGCCCTGCTTGGCGCAGTCGCGCTGGGCACCGTGGCACTGCGTCGGGGCGAAGCCATCAACGCCCTCTGGATCGTTACTGCTGCAACCGCGATCTACCTGATTGCCTACCGCTACTACAGCCTGTTCATCGCCAACAAGGTGATGCAGCTGGATGCCTCCCGCGCAACACCTGCCGTACTCAACAACGATGGTCTGGACTACGTTCCGACCAACAAGCACATCCTCTTCGGTCACCACTTCGCCGCCATCGCCGGCGCCGGCCCGCTGGTGGGCCCGGTACTCGCCGCACAGATGGGCTACCTGCCCGGCACCCTCTGGCTGATCGCCGGTGTGGTCCTCGCCGGTGCGGTGCAGGACTTCATGGTGCTGTTCCTCTCCACCCGTCGTAACGGCCGCTCCCTGGGCGACATGGTCCGTGAAGAGATGGGCCGGATTCCGGGCACCATCGCCCTGTTCGGCTGCTTCCTGATCATGATCATCATCCTCGCGGTGCTGGCCCTGATCGTGGTGAAAGCCCTGGCGGAAAGCCCGTGGGGCATGTTCACCGTGATGGCGACCATCCCGATTGCGGTGTTCATGGGCGTTTACATGCGCTACATCCGCCCCGGTCGCATCGGCGAGATTTCCCTCATCGGCGTGATTCTGCTGCTGGCCTCGATCTGGCTGGGTGGCATCGTGGCGGCCGACCCGGTCTGGGGCCCGGCCTTCACCTTCACCGGCGTGCAGATCACCTGGATGCTGATCGGCTATGGCTTCGTCGCCGCCGTGCTGCCGGTGTGGCTGATCCTCGCCCCCCGTGACTACCTGTCGACCTTCCTCAAGATCGGCACCATCGTTGGCCTGGCCATCGGCATCCTGGTCATCGCCCCCGAGCTGAAAATGCCGGCGCTGACCCAGTTCGTCGACGGCACCGGCCCGGTGTGGAAGGGCACCCTGTTCCCGTTCCTGTTCATCACCATCGCCTGTGGTGCGGTGTCCGGCTTCCATGCGCTGATCAGCTCCGGCACCACGCCGAAGCTGCTGGCCAACGAAACCCATGCCCGCTACATCGGCTACGGCGGCATGCTGATGGAATCCTTCGTCGCCATCATGGCCATGGTCGCTGCCTCGGTGATCGAGCCGGGTGTGTACTTCGCCATGAACAGCCCGGCCGCGCTGGTGGGCACCGACGTCAACGCCGTGGCTGCCACCGTCAGCAGTTGGGGCTTCGCCATCACCCCGGAAGTGCTGCAGCAGACCGCCACCGATATCGGTGAGCACAGCATCCTGGCCCGTGCCGGTGGTGCGCCGACCCTCGCCGTGGGCATCGCGCAGATCCTCCACCAGGTGCTGCCGGGCGAGAACACCATGGCCTTCTGGTACCACTTCGCGATCCTCTTCGAGGCGCTGTTCATCCTCACCGCAGTGGACGCCGGTACCCGTGCGGGGCGCTTCATGCTGCAGGACCTCCTGGGCAACTTCGTCCCGGCGCTGAAGAAGACCGAGTCCTGGACCGCCAACGTCATCGCCACCGCCGGCTGCGTGGCCCTGTGGGGCTGGCTGCTGTATCAGGGCGTGGTCGATCCGCTGGGCGGCATCAATACCCTGTGGCCGTTGTTCGGCATTTCCAACCAGATGCTGGCGGGCATTGCCCTGATGCTGGGCTGCGTGGTGCTGATCAAGATGAAACGCCAGCGTTACGTCTGGGTCACCCTGGTACCGGCCGTGTGGCTGCTGATCTGCACCACCACCGCCGGCCTGATCAAGCTGCTCGACCCGAACCCGGCCGTCGGCTTCCTGGCCCTGGCCAAGAAGTACAGCGATGCCGCGAACGCCGGCCAGATCCTGGCCCCGGCCAAGGACATGGGCCAGATGCAGCACGTGATCTTCAATGCCTACACCAACTCGACCCTGACCGTGCTGTTCCTCTTCGTGGTGCTGAGCATCCTGTTCTACGCCATCAAGGTAGGGCGCAGTGCCTGGATGAAGTCGGAGCGCACCGACAAGGAAGCGCCGTTCCAGCCGATTCCGGACGCTTGAGGAGACCGCGAGCATGTTCAATGACCTCGGCCGCATGGGTAAGTACCTCGGGCAGGCCGCGCGCATGCTCGTGGGCATGCCCGACTACGACAATTACGTCGAGCACATGCACAACAAGCACCCGGACAAACCGGTCATGAGTTACGAGGAGTTCTTCCGTGAGCGGCAGGATGCCCGCTACGGCGGTGGCAAGGGACGGCCCATACGCTGCTGTTGAACCCTCGATGCGGTAACCTGAGCGCCACGCCTAGCCGTGGCGCTCTTGTTTCCGGCCATCCCCCGGACCCTTTTTTTGTAGGAGCGAGCTTGCTCGCGAAAAACTGTTCCCGAGCAGGCCCGCTCCTACGGGTTGAAACCTGATTTCGAGGATTGCCCGATGTCTATCCATTTCCCCATTCCCGTCACCGTACTCAGCGGCTTCCTCGGTGCCGGCAAGACCACGCTGCTGAAGCACATCCTCAAGGCCGAGCACGGCCTGAAGATCGCCGTGATCGAGAACGAGTTCAGCGAAACCCCCATCGATGGCCAACTGCTCGGCGACGAGCCGGTGCAGGTGATGACCCTGGCCAACGGCTGCGTCTGCTGTTCCATACACGTCGAACTGGAGAAGGCGCTGTTCCTCCTGCTGGAGCGGCTGGACGCCGGTGAATTGACCTTCGACCGCCTGGTGATCGAGTGCACCGGCCTGGCCGACCCGGCGCCGGTGGCACAGACCTTCTTCGCCGACGAAGAACTCTGCGAGCGCTACGTGCTGGATGGCATCATCACCCTGGTGGATGCGGTGAACGCCGAGCGCCACTTGCAGGAAACCATTGCCCAGGCCCAGGTGGGCTTTGCCGACCGCATCCTGGTGAGCAAGCGCGATCTGGTGGACGACGCGCACTTCGACGCCCTCTGCCAGCGCCTTTCCCGTATCAACCGCCGTGCACCGATCCGCGTGGTGGACCATGGCCGCATCGATCTCGCCGAGCTGCTGGATGTGCGCGGTTTCAACCTCAACGCCGATGTCGGCCCGGCGCTGACCCTGCGTCCGCTGGCCTCCGCGGGTACTCCTGATCGCATCGGCACCCTGGTGCTGAAAAGCGAGCGTCCGCTGGATATGGACCGGGTCAGTGCGTTCATGGAAGGGCTGCTGGAAGAGCACGGCAATTCCATGCTGCGCTACAAGGGCGTGCTTTGCGTCGAGGGTGAACCTCGCCGACTGGTGTTCCAGGGCGTGCTGCGGCTCTACGGTTTCGACTGGGACACCGAGTGGCAGGAAGGCGAGGCGCGCGAGAGCGTGATGGTGTTCATCGGCGACCAACTGCCGGAAGAGAAGATTCGCGCCGGATTCGAGGCGTCGCAGGTGTGAGGTCGGCGATCGCGAATGAATTCGCTCCCACAGGTGGATCACGCTTCACCGATCCACCATCGGTCTTGATCCCGGCACCCGCGGTGGAAGTGAAAAGCGACTTCCACCCCATGACGCTCGCGGTTTTGGCCGCGCGATGAAGTAAGTGACCATGCAACTCAAACACAAGATCGTCACCCTCAGCGTCCTGCCACTCATCGCGTCGGTGCTCTTCATCTGCGTGCTGGTCTTTGCCCAGAGCCAGAAGCTGGAGGAAGAGCAGGCCCGGCTGGTAGAGAGCAGCATCATGGCGGCCAAGAAGGCCGAACTGAAGAACTACCTGGAACTGGCCCTGAGCCTGATCGCGCCCCTGTACGAGAGTGGCCGCGACGACGAGCAAACGCGTCAGCAGGCATTGCACATGCTGTCCCGGGCAAGCTTCGGGCTCGACGGGTATTTCTTCGTCTACGACCGTCATGGCAAGAACCTGATGCATCCCCGGCAGGCGAACCTGGTGGGCAAGGAACTCATCGGCATGAAGGATAAGAACGGCCTGCCGGTGATCCAGGCACTGCTCGAAAGCGCCGAGCGGGGCGACGGCTACCAACTCTACGCCTGGGAAAAACCCTCCACCCGTCAGGTGACTGAAAAGCTCTCCTATGTGGTGATGCTCGACCGTTGGGGCTGGATGCTCGGTACCGGCATCTACATCGACGATGTGGAGGTGGCCACCCTCAAGTCGCGCCAGGAAGTGGCGACGGGGGTGCTGACCACGGTGCTGGCGATCGCCTCCTTCTCATTGATCGCGATCCTGGTGGTGTTCACCGGCGGCCTGATGCTGAACTTCACCGAACACCGCCTGGCCGACCGCAAGTTGTCGGCATTGAACCAGCGCATCGTCCACCTGCAGGAAGAGGAGCGTTCGCGGGTTTCCCGTGAGTTGCACGACGGCATCAGCCAGCAACTGGTGTCGATCAAGTTCCAGTTCGAGCTGGCCAGCCTCGAGTTGGAGAACGGGCGGGAGAGGGGGCTGGAGAACCTGCGCGCGGGCACGGCGCGCCTCGGTGAGGCCATCGGCGAAATCCGGCGCATCTCCCACGATCTGCGGCCGTCATTGCTGGATACCCTCGGCCTGTCCCCAGCCATCGACCAACTGGTTCATGAGTTCGAGCAGCGCACGGGCATCCGCACCCAGTACGAACGCGGCCTGGATGACGCCAGCCTCGGCATGGACGTCCGCGTCACACTGTTCCGCATCATCCAGGAAGCCCTGGGCAACATCGAACGCCACTCCAGGGCCAGCGCCGCTATAATCTCGCTCGCCGCCAACCAGGGAGCCATTGTCCTGCGGGTCGAAGACAACGGCGTGGGATTCGATCCCGGCCTGGTGGACAGGAGTCACGGCATCGGCCTGAGGAATATCAGGGAACGGGTCGATCACCATCGCGGGGCATTCACCATTTCCTCTTCTCACGGCCGAACGGAACTCCAGGTCGAGATACCCGTGCAGAGAGCTTGAACGGCTCGAATTCCAGGCGAACCAAGAGGCCGTCATGAGCGTTCCCAATCCCATCAGAATCGCGCTGATCGATGACCACGTGCTGGTCCGCGATGGTGTGAAGTCCCTGCTCTCGGCCATGCCGCATTTCGAAGTGGTGGCCCAGGCCGAGTCCGGCGCCGAGGCGCTGGCGCTGGTGGCCAACACCGAAGTGGACCTGTTGCTGGTGGATGTCGGCCTGAAGGACATGAACGGCCTGGAGCTGACCCGTCGGCTGTGCAGCCTGTATCCCGGCATCAAGATCCTGATCCTCAGCATGTACGACAACCAGGAGTATGTGCGCACCTCCATCAACGCCGGCGCCTTCGGCTACGTGCTGAAGAACGCACCTTCTACCGAGCTGATCGCCGCCATCGAAGCCATCGTTGCCGGCGGCAGTTTCTACAGCCCGGAGATCGCCCGCAAGCTGGCCACCAATGTCCGCGACGAGAACGAACTGACTCCGCGCGAGTTGCAGGTCCTGTCGATGCTCGCGAAGGGACTGAACAACAAGGAAGTGGCGCGCGAACTGGATATCAGCGTGCGCACGGTGGAAACCTATCGCCTCAGCATTCGTCGTAAGCTGAACATCGATACCCCCGCCGCGCTGGTCAAGTACGCCCTGGAGCATGGGCTGATCTCGATTTGAAATGCAGGACCCGCAGCGGTGCCGAGCCATGGAGCGTTGGGCTTCGTTCCTCTGCCCAACCTACGGCAGGACTGCGTCCTGCTTCGCGAATGAATTCGCTCCCACACGGAAGCAGGAACCGGGCCTAGAACAACACCATCTGCTTGTCGATCAGTGAAGCGAAGTCGTCCCCCACGAAGGGCAGGATGGCATCGGCAATGGGCTGTAGCTGGCGAGTCAGGTAGTGGTCGTAGTCGATGGCGGAGCGGCGCGTTTCCAGCGGCTCGGGACCGTTGACCGTGATCAGGTAGCTGATCCAGCCCCCGTTCTGGTATTGGCGGGGACGCCCCAGGCTGTCGTTGAAGTCGTCGGCCATGCGCGCGGCGCGTACGTGGGGCGGCACATTGCGGGTGTAGTCGTCCAGTTGGCGGCGCAGGCGTTTGCGATAGACCAGCAATTCATCCAGCTCGCCGGCGAGGGTTTTCTGCACGTAGTCGCGCACGTATTCCTGGTACGGCTGGCGATTGAAGATGCGTTGATAGAGTTCCTGCTGGAATTGCTGGGCCAGCGGCGACCAGTCGGTGCGTACCGTTTCGAGGCCCTTGAAGACCATTTCCTGGCTCCCATCCGCTCGCTTCACCAAGCCGGCGTAGCGCTTCTTGCTGCCTTCCTCGGCGCCCCGGATGGTGGGCATCAGGAAGCGCTGGTAGTGGGTTTCGAACTGCAACTCCAGCGCGCTTTCCAGGCCGTACTCCTGTTGCAGGTGCTCGCGCCACCATTGGTTGACCTGCTGTACCAGGCTGCGACCGATGCGGACCGCTTCATCTTCTTCGTGCAGCCGCTTGAGCCAGACGAAGGTGGAATCGGTATCGCCGTAGATAACGCTGTAGCCCTGGGCTTCGATCAGCTCGCGGGTGCGGCGCATGATCTCGTGGCCGCGCATGGTGATGGAGGAGGCCAGGCGCGGATCGAAGAAGCGGCAGCCACTGGAGCCGAGCACGCCGTAGAAGGCGTTCATGATGATCTTCAGCGCCTGGGACAATGCCTTGTTGCCGTCGCGCTTGGCCTCTTCACGGCTTTGCCAGACCCGCGCAACGATGGAGGGCAGGCTGTGCCGGGTGCGGGAGAAACGGCCGCCGCGAAAGCCGGGGACGGAGTGTTCGTCGTCCGGTTGCCTGAGGCCTTCGATCAGGCCCACCGGGTCGATCAGGAAGCTGCGGATGATCGACGGGTAGAGGCTCTTGTAATCCAGTACCAGGACGGACTCGTAGAGGCCGGGGCGTGAATTCATCACGAAACCGCCGGGACTCGCCTCGGGTTTCTTTTCGCCGAGGTTGGGTGCGACGAAGCCCTGGCGGTGCATCAGTGGCATGTAGAGGTGCGTGAAGGCCGCAACCGATCCACCGCTGCGGTCGGTAGCGAGACCGGTGACCGTGGCGCGTTCGAGGAGGAAGTGGAGCAGTTCGGTCTTCTCGAAGATGCGCGTGACCAGCTCGCAGTCCTTGAGGTTGTAGCGCGCCAGGGCGGGCTTGTCCTCGGCGAACATGCGGTTGATCTCATCCATGCGCTGATAGGGCGTGTCGATCGCCTTGCCTTCGCCGAGCAGCGTCTGGGCGACGTTTTCCAGGCTGAAGGAAGGGAAGCTCCAGGTGGCTGAGCGCAGGGCTTCGATGCCGTCGATGATCAGGCGCCCGGTGGCTTCGGCGAAGAAGTGGTTGTTGCCGCTGCCGTGCTCGCGCCAGCCCATGGGGTCGCCGCCACGCCCCAGCAACAGGGGCACCTTCAGCTTCTCGGCATGCGCCTGAAGCACGCGCAGGTCGAACTGCACCAGGTTCCAGCCGATGATCGCGTCCGGATCGTGTTCGGCCAGCCACTGGTTCAGGGCTTCCAGCAGTTCGGCGCGGCTGCCCCGGTAGTCAAGCTGAAAGTCGACCGCGCTGGCATCGCCATTGGCCGGGCCGAGCATGTAGACCTGGCGTTGGCCGCAGCCTTCCAGGGCAATGGAATAGAGTTCGCCGCGCTCGGTGGTTTCGATATCCAGGGATACCAGCCTGAGCTTCGGGCGGTACTCGGGCGCGGGTTTGAGCTGGGCGTCCAGCAGGACGCCGTTGGCGTCCGGGGTGCCGCCAAAGAGCACGGGCGCGGTGATGAAGCGCTCCATGAGGTAGCGTTCCGGCGGGCGAATATCCGCTTCGAAGACATCCACGCCGGCCTTGCGCAGGGCCTTGTCCAGGCGCATCAACTGGCGGTTCTGCTTGCAGTAGAGGCCGAGCACCGGACGGTGCTGGAAGTCGCAAAGGGCGAGGGGGCGCAGCTCCACGTCGCGCTCGCCGGCCAATACCGATTCCGCGCGCTCGCGTTGCTCGGCGGGAATGAACGCTACTGAAGTCTGGACTGGCAGGCGTACCTGTCGTGGGCCGGCATCGGTGGCCAGCCAGAAGTCGACTTCCGTCCCTTCCGGCGTGTCCTGCCAGTGCCGGGTCAGGACAAACCCCTGCTGTAATTCCACCACCGCAACCTCGGAACCTTTCTTCACCGCGGGATTCTACTCGTCATCGTTACGTCGCGCGCGTCGGACGCGGTAGCGCTCGTAATGTCTGTATGACATGAAGAGAATTAGCTAAGCCATTGAATTGACAGCATACGTCCTGTCTGAAGAACCTGATTTTTCCTGGCCAGAGAGGGGGCTTTTCTTTATGCTCCCCGGCCTTTTTCACCCGTCCGGGAGACGACCCCATGCTGGACAATACCCTTGTACAACTCGAACAACTCGTGACTGAACTACTGCAGCAGAATCAGGCCATCGCCGACGATAACGCACGCATCCGCGCCGAACTGCGCAAGGCCCGCGAAGAGAACGACAGCCTGCAACTGGCTGCGATGGAGCAGGAAGAGAAGAGCAACGCCACCGCCGAGCGCCTGCAGGCCCTGGTCCGCCGCGTCAGCGAGAGCCGCGCCAGCGCATGAGTACCGACAGCGTCCGCGTGCTGCGCATCCTGGGGCGCGAGTACAACATCAAGGCGCCGGCCGGCGAAGAGCAGGTGCTGCAGGACGCGGCAGCGATGCTGCAGGCGGAGATCGCCACCAACAAGAAGAAATTCCCCTATGTCACCGCCAATGAGTTGGTGGTGCTCTCTGCGCTCAACCTTTGCGCACGCCAGCTGAACGGCGCCGAAAGGCCAAAGGACACGGACGACGTCACCAGGCGCCTGGCCGTGCTGAATCGGCGCATTCGCGCGCAGTTGGACGATACCGGTACCTGAGTTTCCTGGCCAAGTTCAATGCCGCGTGCTGGCCTTTCCTTGTAGGGGCGAATTCATTCGCCAAGGGCGGCGAAGCTGCCCCCTGAGGGCCGATGGGCGAACCTGCGGTCCGCTTCGCGATTGAAATCGCCCCCACAGGGTCCGCGCCGACAACTGGCCTTTTTTGTGGGGGTGAACTCATTCACCAGGGGCCGCGTAGCTGCCCCTTGAGGGGCCTAAGGGCGAACCTGCGGTCCGCTTGGCGATTGAAATCGCCCTCACAGATGGAGATCGCCCCCGCAGGGTTGGTGCCGGATTGGCCTTTCCTTGTGGGGGCGATTTCAATCGCGAAAGGACGGCGAAGCCGTCCCCTCGGCGGCGGGATCAGCCGATGACGCGGAAGATATCGGCGCGGTTGATCTCGGTGCGGCCGTCTTCGTACCACTCCGGAATTGCTTCCTTGAGCAGTTCCTTGTCGCCATCCAGCTTGAACGGCTGGGTGTAGCGCTTCTTGCGATAGGCGTAGATGTAGTAGGTGCCTTCGCGGTAGAGGATGCGGTCGAAGGTGTAGAAGCCGATGTGCGAGCCGTTGCAGCGGGCCGTCAGCACCACGTCGCCTTCCTCGTAGGGCAGGGCACCTTCGGCGCACTCATAGGTGAAGAACTCGCGGACATCGTCCCAGGCCACCCCGTCGCTACTGGATTTCAGGTGGTCGCGGGCCTCGTCCTCGGACTGCTGCGAATGGTCGCTGTACCAGATGAACAACGGGATGCTCTGGTTGGTGTCGTCGCCCAGCCAGCCTTCGCTGTCCAGGTATTCGGCGGTACGCGCCAGGCCCGCCTGCATGCGGCGGTGGTTCTGCTTATAGGCGTCCAGCGCATCTTCGAAGGCCTGGGCATGGTTGCAGGCCATGACGCCCTCGATGCCCTTGATCGCCTGGACACGTGCCAGATAGGCGTCGTACAGGGCAGCATCGGTGATGACCGTGCAGGTATCGCGTACCAGGCTGACGCCGACCTGGGTGAGGTTGGCGCTGCCGACGATGACCACATCCGGCTCGATCAGGTAGAGTTTCCAGTTCACGCTCGCCTGGTAGCGGAAGTCCACCGTGAGGGCGAGATCAGGATTGGATTCGTTGAGGCAGTGCTCGATGAAATCGGGCGAGGTCAGCGAGTTGATGGTGCCGACCAGGATGTCCAGCTGGTTGCCATTCTCGATCAGTTGGTCGATCAGGGGCTCGGTGCCGCTGGCGAAGGCGGAAACTATCGTGATCTTCTTTCCGCTCAGTTCGCCCAGATAGGTTTCAAGGCTGTCTTCGTAATCCAGAATTTCCATACAGTCTCCAGCGAAATCTATTTTTGCAATTTCGCCATTTTCGCACAGGCAATGCCATAAGCCAGCGTCCGAAATGCTTCGCGGACCCGCCGAGTGTGTTTGACGCCCGGCGGATCGCCCGGAGCATCAGGCGAAAGGCTGCAAATGATCGAAATTCCTGGCCTCAGCCGTTGCTTTCGGCGAACTCGCGCAGGGCGTCGCCGTCCAGGCGATAGCGCACCCATTCGTCCTGGGGCAGGGCGCCAATGGAGCGATAGAAGTCGATGGCGGGCTCGTTCCAGTCCAGCACGCTCCATTCCAGGCGACCGCAGTCATTGGCGCGTGCTTCGCGGGCGATTTCCCGCAGTAGACGGCGACCCGCACCAATGCCGCGCTGATCCGGGGTGATGTAGAGGTCTTCCAGGTAGATGCCGTTGCGGCCGAGCCAGGTGGAGTAACTGTAGAAGTACACCGCATAGCCGACCGGCTGGCCGTCCTTAAGGCACATCAGCGCGCGCGAAGGTGCGTTGTCGACGAACAGGGTGCGGCGGATGTCCTCGACGCTGGCGATGACTTCGTGGCCGGCCCGCTCGTAGACAGCCAGTTCGACGATGAAGTCGAGGATCTGTTGGGCATCGTCGGGCTGGGCTGGGCGGATCTCGATGGTCACGGTAACTCTCCATGGGCAGTTGATGCGGCCATGCTAGAGGCTTTGCTGGAGCGCATGAAGGGCTTTCCCGCTATTGGAGGGGGACGGCCGTCGCCGCTGGCCTGCACTCGCTGGGCGTCCGCTAATCTTGGCGTAAGACCTGGCCTGCGGAGGGCGAGGGCGTGATCCTGCTGGCGAGTGTGCTCCTGGCCCTGTTGATGGGCTTTGCCGTACAGCGCGGTGGCACCTGCATGGTGGCCGCGTTGGAAGAGGTGGTGAACAAGGGCCGCTGGGCCCGCTTTCGCGCGCTGCTGGAAACGTCCCTGTGGGTGCTGGGTGGTTTCATCCTGCTGCGTGCCTTCGATCTCCTGCCGATGGTGCCCACCGGGCTTTCCTTGCACTGGCACGCGGCCCTGGGTGGTGCGTTGCTGGGCATCGGCGCGTTCATCAATGGAGGGTGTGCCTTCGGTGTGGTGGCACGGGTCGGCTCCGGACAATGGGCCTGGCTGGCAACGCCGCCGGGATTCCTTGCAGGCTTCGCCCTGGCCGGTCGCAATGTCGGCATGACATCCGCAATGCCGACGATGATTCCCGACTGGTTGCAGCAGGTGCCTATTGGCCTGGTCCCGATGATCATCGCGGCATGGGTGGCGCGTTTGGGTTGGCTGGCCTGGAACCGCCACAACGGCGGAGTGCACGCAACGATCTGGTCACCGCACCACGCGACTATCGTCCTCGGCGTGGCCTTTCTCCTGCTGTTCGTCTGCGTCGGCGCCTGGGCCTATACCGACATCCTCGCCGAGATGGCCACCGGCCGATTCATGGAACTGGGCCTGCGTGGCCTGCTGCTGCCGGCAATGTTCGCCGGGGCGTTGCTGGGTGGCTGGAGCGCCGGGCTCTGGGAACACCGCTGGCCGACACCCTTGGCCTTGTTGAAGTGCTTCAGCGGCGGGGCGCTGATGGGGCTTGGTGCGACCCTCGTACCCGGCGGTAATGACAGCCTGATCCTGTTCGGCATGCCGCTGCTCTGGCCGAACGCCTGGCTGGCATTCGCCTGCATGTCCGTGGTGGTGGTGCTGACGCTCTGGCTGGCGAAGCTGGGAAAGGGGCAGGGGGGCAAGTCGTAGGGTGCGCTGTGCGCACCGAGTTAAGAACGAGGCTCGGCACCACTACAAACTGCTGGCGCGCGCGGCACCCTACAAGAGCAGGACCAGCCTCGCGCCGTTTGCCAGACATGAAGAAGCCCGGCAATCGCCGGGCTTCTTCATTCAACGGGTGCAGTCTCAGGCAGCGTGATCGAACGCTTTGCCCTTGGCCTTGCGTTCCACCTGCTTGCGGCAGGCTTCACCGAAGGCTTGGAAGATCTTCACCGAGTCGGGGTTCTTCACCGCCTGCCATTCCGGGTGCCATTGCACCGCGAAGAGGAAGGGCGAAAGTTTTGGAGCGTGAATGGCTTCCACCAGACCGTCTTCGGCACGGGCGATGGCTTCGATGCCCTTGCCCAGGGTTTTCAGGCCCTGGCCGTGCAGCGAGTTCACCTCAATGGTGTCGGTACCCAGGACCTTGTGCAGCCAGCTGTTCTGCTCCACACGCACGCTGTGCGCCGGGGCGTACTGGACGTCCACCGGGTCTTCAGTGTTTTCGCGGTGGTCATTGAAGCCGGGCTCGGCATAGACCTTCTGGTACATGTCGCCGCCCAGGGCGACGTTGATTTCCTGCATGCCACGGCAGATGCCGAAGATCGGCAGGCCGCGCTCGATGGCAGCACGAATCAGGGGCAGGTCGAAGAGGTCGCGATCCTTGTCCTGAGCTTTCTCCGGCGTCAGGTTTTCCTGACCGTAGAGGCTCGGGTCGATGTTGCTGCCGGCACCGGTGAGGTAAACGCCGTCAGCCATATCGAGGTACTGCTCGAGGTCTTCGGTGCCGCAGCAGGTGGGCACGAGGACCGGTACACATTCGGAGATATCTACCAGCGGCACGATGTACTTGTGGGTCATCACCTGGTAGTCGTGGCCCTTGCGTTCCTGGGCGCCCATGGACATCAGGACGACCGGTTTACGAGTGGTCTGTTTCTTATTGCCAATGTTGCTGTTGGACATATTTCACCTTGGGACAGGCTCAGCCTATCGTTGCTGTGCAGGCGCGCCAGTCAGTTCCAGCGCTACCTGAGATCTCGAGCACTGCCGGCAATCGTCGGGGCGATTTCCGGTCGAGACCTGCTATATAGCCTGCCAGAGCCGTTTAATATGTCAAACGAAGCCGACGAAAAACGTAAAAAATAATGGCCGATTTTTATCGGTTTTTTATCGGTAAGCTATTGATATATATGTATTTTACCGAGAAGAGAAAATATTTTTCGGTTCAGCATCTAAAACGAGTGTTCAGAATGCTGGACCCTCTGCCCCGCTTGGAAGTCTCGTGCTAGAGCGTCGTGGCCTTGCCCTGGTTATCCAGCTCGAACACCTTGTTTTGCATCAGCCGTTCCCTCAGCCAGCGCTTGGCCTTGCCTCGGCCTTGCCGGCGCGGCCAGATCAGGTCGACCCCTACCAGCCAGTCCGTATGCGGATAGGCGACGAGGTCCAGTTCCACCAGATCGCCGTTGGCCAGTTCTCGATGGATGAGCTGGCGAGGCAAGGTGGCCCAGCCGAGGCCGGCGCGCACCATTTCCAGCAAGGCCATATAGCTTTCCGCTTGCCAGAGCTGCGTAGAGCGCAGGTATTCACTGCTGGGCAGCTTGCTGGCGTGGGCGCTGAAGGCCAGTCGTCGATGAGCATGCAGGTCGGCGAAGCTGACCTGGGCAAGCTGCGCCAGCGGGTGTGACGGGTGGGTGGCGTGCACCATGATCAGCTTGCCCAACTGCTGGAACTCCAGTTCCCGCGGATATTCCGGTTGGGAGAAGGCGATACCCATTTCGACTTCACCCTTCTGCACCATGCCGGCCACATCGCCATAGACCGGGTGGCGGACGATCAGGTCGACATAAGGAAACGCCTGCTCGAACTCGCGCAGTACTGGCATCACGGTGTTGTAGGGCACCTCGATGGCCAGGGTCAGGCTCGGCTCGGTTTCTTCCGCCAGGCTGTCGGCGTGGCCTTCCAGTGCCAGGCAGCGCTCCAGCACTGCTTCGGCCTCCAACAGAAGCTTCTGGCCGGCAGCGGTCAGTGCCGGGATGCGGGTGGACCGGTCGAACAGGTCCACGCCCAGGTCGGTTTCCAGATTGGCGATGGAGGTACTGATCGTCGATTGCGTGCGGCCCAGCCGGCGGGCGGCTGCCGAGAAAGAACCGGCTTGGGCAACGGTGACCAGCACTTGCAACTGATCCAGTGAAAAGCGCATGGCGAAGCTCCCTTGATCCATCGATGAAGGCGATGGTTATTCATTTGTTCCATCGTCATCAAGCAGAGATCATCGCCTCAGCCAGCACTGCCTCCTCGAATCGCTGGGCAACCCACACCCAAAAACAAGAACACGTTGCTTTGCAGGAGTACCTTCCATGAGCCATCCCCATCCGGTGGACGAGCTGCTTCCCGTTCGCCAACTCGTTACCTACGGCCTGCAACACGTGCTGGTGCTTTACGCCGGCGCGGTGGCCGTTCCGCTGATTCTCGGCAGCGCCCTTGGCCTTTCCAGCGCCGAAGTGGTGTTACTGATCAACGCCAACCTGCTCACCTCGGGCATTGCCACGCTGATCCAGACCCTAGGCTTCTGGCGCTTCGGCGCGCGCCTGCCGCTGGTGCAGGCCTGCTCGTTCATCGCACTGGCGCCCATGATCATGATCGGCAAGGCCTACGGGCTGACCCAGGTGTTTGGCGCGGTGATCGCAGCCGGGGTCATCACCATCGCCCTCGCGCCGGTGTTCAGCCGCCTGCTGAGATTCTTCCCGCCGGTGGTGATCGGCAGCCTGATCACCATCATCGGCATTTCCCTCATGCCGGCAGCGGCCATCTGGCTCGGCGGCGGCAACCCCGGCGCGGAGGACTTCGGTGCGCCCGCCAACCTGCTGCTGGGTCTGGCCACGGTCGCCATCACCCTGGTAATCCATGCGCGATTCTCGGGCTTCGTCGGCAATCTCAGCGTATTGATCGGGCTGTTCGCCGGCAGTCTGATCGCCGCCGTCTTCGGCATGACCGACTTCAGCCGGGTAGGGGAGGCGGCCTGGTTCGAGCTGTCCGCCCCCATGGCGTTCGGCACGCCTGAGTTCTCCCTGACACCCATCCTGATCATGACCCTCGCAATGCTGGTGATCATGGCCGAGACCACCGGCAACTGCCTGGCCATCGGCAAGCTCACCGGCCGCGCCATCACCCAGCGCACCCTGGGCGATGCCTTCCGCGCCGACGGCCTCTCCACCATCGTCGGCGGCCTGTTCAACAGCTTTCCCTACAACGCCTTCACCCAGAACACCGGCCTCATCGCCCTTTCCAATATCAAGAGCCGTTTCGTGGTGGCCGCCGCTGGTGGCCTGATGATCCTCATGGGCCTGTTCCCCAAGCTGGGCGCGCTGATCGCCGCCGTGCCCACCCCGGTGCTCGGCGGCTGCGCCATCGTGATGTTCGGCATGACCACGGTGGCCGGCATCCAGGAGCTGTCGCGCGTGCGCTTCGAGGGCACCCGCAATGCCCTGGTGGTGGCGGTTTCGGTGAGTGTCGGGGTGCTGCCGATGTCCTTCCCGGCCCTTTTCGAGCACTTCCACGGCGCGCTGCGCCTGGTGCTGGAAAGCGGCATCTTCCTCGGCGCGCTGAGCGCCATCGTCCTCAACCTCCTGCTGAACCGGGAGGAGCCCGCCAGCCAGGGCGAAACTGCCGAGCTGGCCGACTGATTCGCGCATTTGCGCCTTTAACTGCCAAGGAGCCACCCATGACCTTCAGCAACCTCGTTCCGGCCGGCGTCAGCGACCTCGACCTGGAACTGCTGCGCCTGTCCATCCGCCTGTCCGAGGATTCCCGCGAGCGCGGCCGCCATCCCTTCGCCGCCCTGGTGGCCGACCGCAACGGCAAGGTGATTGCCCAGGCCGGCAACAACTCCATGCCGCCGGAAGGGGACCCGACCCAGCACGCCGAACTGGCCGCTGCCGCCCAGGCCGCCAAGATCCTGAGCCCGGAAGAACTGGCCCATTGCACCCTCTACACCAGCGCCGAACCCTGCTGCATGTGCGCCGGGGCGGTGTACTGGACCGGCATTGGTCGGGTGGTTTACGCGCTGTCGGAGCACGCGCTGCTGGGACTGACCGGCGCCCACCCGGAGAACCCCACCTTCTCCCTGCCGTGTCGCGAAGTGTTCGCCCGCGGCCAGCGCGAAGTCGCGGTGCTGGGGCCGATGCTGGAGTCCGAAGCCGCTGCGGCCCATGAGGGGTTCTGGTCGTGAGTGGCGGCATCTCCATCCATGTGGTGGATGTTGCCAGCGGCAGCGTGGCCGCAGGACTGGAGGTGCGACTGGAGCGGCTGGAGGGCGAGGGGCGCGAGCTGATCTGTGCCGGCCATATCGGCGCCAGTGGCCTGCTGGAGGAACTGGCCGAACTCTGGGATCGCTGCCGTCCCGGCGTCTATGAAGTGCGATTGCAGGTGGCAGATTTCTATCGGAAAAGAGGGATGCAGTTACCCGAACTGCCCTTCCTCGATGAAGTGGTCTATCGCTTCGGCACCGCCTATGCCAAGCAGCATTACCACCTGCCGTTCAAACTCACCGCCTGGGGCCTCTCCTGCTTCCGGGGCGGCGCTTGACCGCGCTCTTGTAGGTTGTGGCTGAGCGACGCGAAGCCCAACGATTCGCGGGCAGGCCCATGTTGGGCTTCGCTGCGCTCAGACCAACCTACGGCAGGACTGCGTCCTGCTTGGCGAATGAATTCGCCCCTACAGGATTGCGACAATGGATGGCCGGGAGTCACCCCTCTCCCTCTGGGAGAGGGGTCGGGGGTGAGGGCGGTTTCATGCTCCTCCGAATTGCAACCTGAAATCAATTCGCGCCCCAGCTGTCTTTCATGCCATGTTTTCCGGCATGAATCGCAAGGCAGCCCCCTTCATGACAAACCTCGTCCCACGCATCGTTATCCTCGCCACGCTACTGACCCTGGCCGCCTGCGGCACACAACGGCCGGAGGAACCGTTGCTGCGGCCGGCCGAGGTGCGTGCCAAGGTCGCGAAGCTGATGCCGGCCAAGATGACGGATCGCCAGGGCTGGGCCGAGGATATCCAGGCCGCCTTCGCCGCGCAGGACATCACCCCCAGCAACAGCAACCTTTGCGCAGTGCTGGCAGTCACCGAGCAGGAATCCACCTACCAGGTTGACCCTCAGGTACCGGGGCTGGCGAAGATCGCCCGGCAGGAAATCCAGCGTCGCGCCGGTCGCCTGCATGTGCCGGCCTTCGTGGTGAATTCCGCCCTCAAGCTCGACTCGCCCACGGGCAAGACCTACGACCAGCGCCTATCAGCCGCGCGCACGGAAAAGGAGCTGAGCGCCATCTTCGACGACTTCATCGGTATGGTCCCCCTCGGGCGCGAGCTGTTCGGCAACTTCAACCCGGTGCACACGGGCGGGCCGATGCAGGTGAGCATCGCCTTCGCCGAAGCCAGCGCGAAGGACTATCCCTATCCGGTCGAGGGTTCCATTCGCCAGGAGGTCTTCACCCGGCGTGGTGGCATGTACTTCGGCATTGCCCACCTGCTGGGCTACCCGGCGCATTACTCGAAGCAACTGTACCGTTTCGCCGACTTCAACGCCGGTTGGTACGCCAGCCGCAATGCCGCGTTCCAGAATGCCGTGAGCCTGGCCTCGGGCATTCCCCTGGAGCTGGACGGCGACCTGGTGATCCACGGCTCCAGCAAGGCGGGCGCCACCGAGCTGGCGGTGCGCGCGTTGCAGCGGCAACTGGATATCAGCGACTCGGCCATCCGCCGCGCGCTGCTCAAGGGTGACACCCTGGAGTTCGAGGAAACCGACCTGTACGAACAGGTGTTCGCCCTGGCCGAGAAGATCGAGCGGCGCAAGCTGCCCCGCGAAGTGATGCCGGGCATCGACCTGAAGAGCCCGAAAATCACCCGCAAACTCACCACCAAGTGGTTCGCCGAGCGGGTGGATGGGCGCTATCAGGGCTGCATGAAACGCGCCTCAGGGCTCTGAGCCGCCGGTCAGAGAAAGGCCTTGGAGTAGGTGCTGCGCTCCATGTCCTGCATCTGCACGCTGAGCTGCACGTCGAGGCCATCGGGTTTGTCGAAGGTCTGCTCGATGGCTTCCAGCACGCCGCGGGAGAGCGCCTGCTTGACGTTCTCAGGTCGGCCCGAGAGCAGCCACAGCGTGGCATGCACGAAGCCCCGACCGCTGCTGGCGGTGCCCACCAGGAATTGCTCGTGACGCACGGCGCGACTCTTGATATCGGCTTCGGAGAAGTGGCCGGTGTCGGCCAGGAAACTATTGCAGGCGGCGAGGGTGGCGGCGGCATCGAAGCCGGGGAGATTGGCGCTGTACTCGATGACGAGATGGGGCATGGGACTTTCCTGTTCGTGAGGTTGTAGTCGTGTTCCGGCCGCGTCAGGCGCCCGGCTGGGAAGTGCTTTCCGCCTCCAGGGCCTGCCACAGCAGGCGGGCCGGCGCGGACAGTTGCGCGCCCCGGCGAATCACCACCGAGAAAGGCTCGCTGCGCGAACGCAGTTGCAGATTCAGACAGGTGAGGCTGCCCAGGTGGATCGCCTCCTCGGCTACTTCCCGTGGCATCAAAGCGATCAGCTGCGGATTCTGCCGCAACAGCATCAGGGTGGTCAGCGTCGAGGCGGTCTCCAGCGGGTAGCGCGGGAAATCCAGCCCCGCCTGGCTGAACTCGCGCTCCAGCACCAGGCGCATGGGCATGTTGGCGGGGTATACCACCCAGGGGTAGTTGGCCAGTTCCGCCAGCTCCAGCTCGTCGGTACCCGCCAGCGGGTGCGCCGGGTTTGCCATGACCTTCAGGGTTTCGCCATACAGCACCTGGGCATCGTAGGCGTCCGGTCGTGGGCTCACGCTGGTGCGGCAGACGGCCAGGTCCAGGCGACCCTGGTCGATCAGGCCCAGCAGACGTGCGCTGGTGTCTTCCACCACCTCCACCGACAACTCCGGCTGGGTGTCCCGCAGTCGCTCCAGACTGCGCGCCAGCAGCGGCACCGCACCCATCACCGCACCTACCGAGAGGCGACCGCCCTGGCCCTGGAGAATGCCGATCATCTCTTCCCGCAGGTGCGCCAGGTCAGTGTGGATCAGGCGTGCGTAGCGAATCGCGCAGCGGCCCAGGTCGTTGGCTTCCAGGCCTTGGCTGGTGCGGTTGAACAGGCGCATGCCGAAGGCGGCTTCGATCTCGTTCAGCGCCTTGGTGGCGCCGGGCTGGGTGATGGCGACCTGCTCGGCGGCCTTGTGCAGCGAGCCCTGTTCATCGAGAGCGATGAGCAGGCGCAGTTGCTTCAGGCGCAGGCGGGAAACCAGGGCGGGGAGGGAAGCGATCATGGGGGGATGACCAGAAGTTATCGCGGGATCAGAAGCTCTCATTAGGCAGGCCGGCGGGGGATTCGTAAAGTCCCGGCCAACACCCCGCAACGAGAGTCATCGCCATGAGACTGATCCAGTTCGAGACCGCCACCGGCCAGCGCCATGTTGGCGTGATCGAGGGTGAGCAGGTCCAGGTCCTGCGCGCCACCGCCAACACCCGGGCCCTTGCCCTGGCCGCCATCGCTGCCGGGCGCAGCCTGCGGGACGAAGTCCTGAGCCGTGGCACTGAACCCGGTCCGGCCTACCGCGAACTCCTGGAAGCCGGCCGCGTACTGCCGCCCCTCGACCATGACGACCCGGCCCATTGCCTGGTCAGCGGCACCGGCCTGACTCACTTGGGCAGCGCCTCCACCCGCGACAAGATGCACCAGCAGAAGGCCCAGGACGAGGCCACCCTGACCGACACCATGCGCATGTTCAAATGGGGCGTGGAAGGCGGTAAACCCGGCGCCGGCAATGTCGGTGCGCAGCCGGAATGGTTCTACAAGGGTGATGGCGGCATCGTCGTCCGACCCGGCGCCGACTTCCCCGTGCCGGCCTTCGCCGAGGACGCCGGCGAAGAGCCCGAGCTGGTGGGCCTCTATGTGGTAGGCGCGGACGGCCAGCCCTATCGCCTGGGTTACGCCCTGGGCAACGAATTCTCCGATCACGTGCTGGAGCGCCGCAGCTACCTCTACCTGGCCCATTCCAAGCTGCGCTTCTGCGCCTACGGGCCCGAGTTGCGGGTGGGCGAGTTGCCGGCGCACCTGGCCGGAACCAGCCGCATCCGCCGCAATGGTGAGGTGATCTGGGAGAAGGAGTTCCTCTCTGGCGAAGACAACATGTGCCACAGCCTGGAAAACCTCGAATACCACCACTTCAAGTACGCGCAGTTCCTGCGTCCGGGCGATGTCCACGTGCATTACTTCGGCACCGCGACCCTGTCTTTTGCCGACGGCATCAAGGCCGGTCCGGGCGACCGTTTCGAGATCGAGATGCCCGAGTTCGGCGCGCCTCTGGTCAACGGCATCGCCCGTGAAGAAGAGCGCCTGGCGCCCGGCGCCATCCGCAGCCTGTAAAACGCCTCCAGCGGCGGCCCCGCGCCAGTAAGCCGCGTGCCCGCGAGGTGCGTGCCCGGCGCGATTCATTCAATTTCGGCCACCGCGCGCGGCGGCCACCCTCAACCCACAAGGTCAGGGAGACGAGCATGACCGTCATCACCGGTTTCAACTTCATCGCCGGCGGCCGCAGCGCCACTGGCCTCGTTACCGTGCAAAGCTTCGATGCCACCAGCGGCGAAGCATTGCCCTATGCCTTCCACCAGGCCACCGAGGCCGAGGTGGACGCCGCCGCCCGCGCCGCCGAGGCGGCCTATCCCGCTTTCCGCAGCCTGCCAGCCAGCCGTCGCGCCGAGTTCCTCGACGCCATTGCAGACGAACTGGACGCCCTGGGCGATGACTTCATCGCCACCGTCTGCCGCGAAACCGCGCTACCCACCGCCCGCATCCAGGGCGAGCGCGGCCGCACCAGTGGGCAGATGCGCCTGTTCGCCACCGTGCTTCGCCGGGGCGACTTCTACGGTGCCCGCATCGACCGCGCACTGCCCGAGCGCAAGCCCTTGCCGCGCCCGGACCTGCGCCAGTACCGCATCGGCGTCGGCCCGGTCGCCGTGTTTGGCGCCAGCAACTTCCCGTTGGCCTTCTCTACGGCCGGTGGCGACACCGCAGCCGCCCTGGCCGCCGGATGCCCGGTGGTGTTCAAGGCCCATAGCGGGCACATGGCGACGGCCGAGTGGGTTGCCGATGCCATCGTTCGCGCGGCGAAGAAAACGGCCATGCCAGCCGGTGTGTTCAACATGATCTACGGTGGCGGCGTCGGTGAGTGGCTGGTCAAGCATCCGGCGATCCAGGCCGTTGGTTTCACCGGTTCCCTGCGCGGCGGCCGCGCCCTCTGCGACATGGCAGCGGCGCGTCCGCAGCCGATTCCGGTGTTCGCCGAGATGAGCAGCATCAACCCGGTCCTGCTGCTGCCCGAAGCCCTCAAGGCCCGTGGCCAGCAGGTGGCCGCCGAACTGGCCGCCTCCGTGGTGCTGGGTGCGGGGCAGTTCTGCACCAACCCGGGCCTGGTGATCGGCATCCGCTCGCCCGAGTTCTCCGCCTTCCTCGAACGCTTCACCGCCATCATGGGCGACCAGCCGGCGCAGACGCTGCTCAACGCCGGTGGCCTGAAGAGCTACTGCCACGGTCTCGACGGCCTCCACCGTCACCCCGGCATCACCCATCTGGCGGGCAACCCGCAGGAAGGCGGCAAGGCTCAGGCCCAGTTGTTCAAGGCCGACGCGAGCCTGCTGCTGGAAGGGGACGAACTGCTGCAGGAGGAAGTCTTCGGTCCTGCAACGGTGGTCGTCGAAGTGGCTGACAAGGATGAACTCATCCGCGCATTGCAAGGGCTGCGTGGCCAGCTCACCGCTACCCTGATCGCCGAATCGGACGACCTCGCCAGTTTCGGCGAGCTGTCCAGCCTGCTGGAGCAGAAGGTCGGGCGCCTGCTGCTCAACGGATATCCGACCGGCGTGGAGGTTTGCGATGCCATGGTCCATGGTGGTCCTTATCCAGCCACCTCGGACGCCCGCGGCACCTCGGTCGGGACCTTCGCCATCGACCGCTTCCTGCGCCCGGTGTGCTACCAGAACTACCCGGATGCGTTGCTGCCGGACGCGCTGAAAGATGCCAATCCGCTGGGTATCCAGCGTCTGGTCGACGGGGAAAGCACGCGTAGCGCGATCTGACCTGAGATGGTTCAGAACCTCTAGCCGGTGCTGCGGTTGTCCCCTGCACTGGTGGAGGTTCTGGGCTTTCCGGGGTCGGAGAAGCTGGGCGGCTATTCTTCAGGGTTTCGGTTAGGGCTGCGTCTTGCTCGCGCCGTTGGCAATCGGCTGCTTGCCCAGATTCGGCTTGTAGAAGAGGAAGCGCCGGGTCTGCGCGGTCCTGGCGTACACGCGGGACCAGTCGGGTGAAACATTGCGATCGTGGAAATACAGCGCGCCGCCGGTGCGGTCCTGCAACTGGCCATTGAGCGCCTTGCGGGCGATCTCCTTGGCCAGTTCGTAACGTTCGTCCTCCACCACTTCATCCGGCCGGCCATCGCACCACCAGGAGAACTGGCAGCTCTTGGTCTCCGAGCCCTGCTTGACCACGGCACAAACGGTGTCGGGAAAGTCGTCGCTGGCCAGCCGGTTCATCACCACGTTGGCGACCGCTTCCATTTCGTGCGACGGCTCGCCCTTGGCTTCCCAGTAGATGGAGCGGGCGAGGCAGGTGATGGCGTCGTCCAGGGGCGCTGCACCGGCCGGGTCAACGGCCTGCACCTCGCTGGGGGTGATGGGGGCGACCTCGCCGCTGGGAGACGGTTGGTCCTGGGCCGCCTTTTCTTCCAGCACCTCGGCCTTGTTTTCCGCCGTCTCGGCTTTCTCGGAGTCGGCAGCGGATGCGTATCCACCCAGAAGCAAGGCGGCTACGCAGAGTAACCCGGGTATCCAGCGCATCTTGGACCTCGCTGATGACATGCCATCAAGGCCGCCACGTGACAGCGAGGAACGGGACGGCAGTCGGCGGGTCCGAGCCGCTGGGTCGACCCGCTTGAGGGATAGACTGCGGCGCCGCACATTCATTCCATCGAAGAGCGCTGGAGCCCGCGAACGGCGCGGGCTTGAGCTGCTTGGTGGTGCTCGCCTTCAGCGCTGCATCACATAGGTGCCGGGTGCCGGGCAGAGTGGCGGATGTTTGCGCGAGCCGGCTTTTTTCGGCGCGGCCAGGCTTTCGCCCGAGCGTTGCTGAATCCACTCCCGCCAGTGGGACCACCAACTGCCTTGCTGGCGCTCGCCGGCATTCTGCAGCCAGGTCTCCGGGTCGCTGGAACTGGCGGGCGCCGCGTAGTAGAACGACTTCGGATTGCCCGGAGGGTTGACCAGGCTCTGCAGGTGTCCGGCGTTGGATAGCACGTAGGTTGCATCCTCGCCGAACAGACGGGCCGTGCCGTAGCAACCTTGCCAGGGCGTGATGTGGTCGGTCGTGCCGCCGACTACATAGGCACCGACCTTCACCTGGGTCATGTCGATGGATTCGCCGGCAATCGATAGGGTGCCCGGGTTGCTGTAGGGGTTCTGCTGGATCAGGTCGAGGTAGTCCGCATGCAACTGGGCGGGCAGGCGGGTGGTGTCATTGTTCCAGGCGAGAATGTCGAAGGCTGGCGGCTTGTTGCCCAGCAGGTAGTTGTTGACCCAGTAATTCCAGATCAGGTCATTGGGGCGCATCCAGGCGAACATGCGCGCCATGTCCTGGCCGCTCAGTACGCCCTTGCGCTTCGAACTGGCCTTGGCGGCGCGCAGGGCGGCCGGTGTGGCGAACAACCCGAGCGTGGTGTCGTCCAGCGCCGACGGCATGTCGAGGACACACACGGCCCAGCTGGTATTGGCCACCTTGTGGCCTTCGCCACGGGCTGCCAGCCAACCGAGGTAGGCCGCCAGGGTGATACCGCCGGAGCAGGAGCCCCACATGTTCACATCCGGGCTGCCGGTGATCTGGCAGGCCACATCCACAGCCTCGTCGAGGCACAGCGCGTACTGGGTGAGGCCCCAGTCGCGGTGCTCGCTGGTCGGGTTGCGCCAACTGATGACAAACAGGTTCACGCCGCTGTCCTGAATCCACTTGATCAGGCTTTTCTCCGGCGAGAGGTCGATGGCGTAGTACTTGTTGATCTGCGGCGGTGACATCACCAGCGGCCGTGCATACGCGTTCGCCGTGGTCGGTGCGAACTGCAGCAGTTCGAACATTTCGTTGCGGAACACCACTTCGCCCTTGGCCGTGGCGATGTTCTCCCCGACCTTGAACGGCGTGCTGTCGACCTGCTCCGGAAGCCCTCGCTTGTTCAGCATGTCATGGGCGAAGTGTCGGACGCCCCGCGCCAGGCTCAAACCGCCGGTATCCACCAGCTTGCGCAGGGCGGCGGGGTTGGTCAGCGGCGAGTTGCTGGGCGCAACCGCGTCGGCCAGGAGCGAGGCAACGAACTGGGCGCGACTCTTTTCCATGGGCGGGAGATCAGTGGACTCGATGAACCGGTTGAGCTCGCCCTGGCCGGCCAGGTAGCTCTGCAGCAGGCCCCGCAGAAAGACGTTGGACTGCCAGGCCGGATCGGCGAAGCGCTTGTCCCTGGGGTCGGGCGCAATGGTGGAGGTGCCGCCCACGATGGCGCGCAGTTCCTTGAAGTAGCCACCCAGATGGAAACCGGCCTTCAGCGGCGCCTGGCCCAGCGCCTTGAGCAGGTAACCGGCCGAACCGGCCAGGTCCGCTGCGCGTACGTTGACCAGCGGGTTGCCCGCCAGCGTCTGGTTCTTCGCGGTGCCGATCAGCTCGTGTTGCGGGGACGGAACGTCGGCCTCCTTGCGGGGGCGACGGGGCTTGGCAGTTGCGGGGCGTGGTTTGGCGGTCGAGGTCTTCGGCGCACGGGGGGATTTGCTCATGGAACTCTCGTTTTGTTCTTGTTCGGGAAACTGCAGCGACTCTAGGCCCCATGAGGCGCCGACAACCTTGCATCCCGCGACAGGCGATTTTCATTTCATGACAAGGGCGAAGCGGGCCGACGAGGGGAGGGGTGCATTACCTGTCGGACTGGCTTGCCAGCGAATGGCCCTTTTCGCTGGCTAGCTCCTACACGGTCCCGGGGGATGAGGGCACTGAGCCCTCGAACACATCATTCCGCCTGTGAGCCCATGATCCTCGCCATGACATCGGGCTGCGGTACGCCCTGCTGCTGTTGCAGGCGCCCTTTTTCATCCAGGTAGAACACGGCAGGCGTCGCCTGGGCGCCCATTTCACCCATGAGGTCGAGGTTCTCCGCGAGGTTCTTGCGGATTTCGCCTGGCACCTTGTCTTCGGCTTTCAACGTGCTGGCCTTGCCGGCGGCTTCGTGAGCGTTGAGGGCGGCCTGCGGGTCCTTGGCCCCGAGCAGGGCGGCGGCCTTGCCCGGGCTGTCCGCGCGCAGCATGCCGACCATGATGTGGCGCAACTGCACCTTGCCGCTTTCGACCCAGGGCCGCGCCTGTTGCCAGAAAAGGTTGCAGTAGGGGCAATTGGGGTCGCTGAAGAGGTAGACGATGCGTGGCGCCTTGGGGCTGCCGTCGGCGATCCAGGCGCTCTTTTCCATTTGCTCCCACATTTCCTTGCCCATGGGCGCGTACACGTATTGTTCCAGCGCCTGTTGGCCAAGGTCTGCGCCCTGGGCGTCGAGCAGGCTGCCGATCAGCACGTGCTTGCCATCGGGCGTGAGATAAAGCGTCAACCCCTGGCCGTTGTAGCGGGCGGCGTAGCCCTTGAGTCCCCCGGGGGCGTCGAAGGTGCCGACCACCTTGGCTCCACGGTCCTCCACTGCCTTGATCGGCGCCGGCCAATCGGCGGCGTGAACGGTGCTGATGGTCGACAGGCCGATGCCGGCGAGCGCACAGGTGAGTTGTTGGAGTCGCGTCACTGCTGATTGTCCTCATCAAGGGATTCCAGGGCGCGCGCCAGGCTCGCCCGCGAAAGTTCGCCCAGGTGGCTGCCGACCTGGCGGCCACTGGCGTCGTAGAACAGGGTAGTGGGCAGCGCCGTGGAGCCCACCCTCTGGCCCAGCCGGTTGCCACTGTCGAGCAGGACGTTGTCCAGGGCCAGGCCTTGGCCCTCCAGGAAGCGGCTGACGGCTTCAGCCGCCTCGCCCTGGTTGACGAATAGGAACAGGGTGTCGGGATGGGCGGCCTGGGCGGCCGCCAACACCGGCATCTCGCGTCGGCAGGGCGGGCACCAGGTGGCCCAGAGATTGATCACCAGCGGCTTGCCGGCAAGGCTTTGCAGCGCCACCGGGCGGCTCTGGATATCCAGCAGGGCCAGTTCCGGCAGACGCGTGGCGCGGTCCAGAGCGTGCCAGGTGAGGGTGCCCAGGCCCCAGCTTGCGACGCCGACCGCCATGGCGATGCCCAGCGGCTTGCGCAAGGCGGGCGTGCGCCACAGCAGCCCGCCACCCAGGAGCACGGCGGCGAGCACGCCGGGCCAGGCGATGAAACCGCCGTCGCGGATGTCGATCACCCGCCAGGGCTCATCGCGGAAGTGCTCGAAATAGGCGATCACGAACGCCAGACGCGCCACCAACAAGGCCACCAGCAACAGGCGGAACAGCCAGCGCTCCGGATTTTCGCCATTGCGCCGGCCGACCCACCAGCCGCTGAACGTGGCCAGCAGCAGGCTGCCGAGGATCAGCACATGAGGCAGTCCCAGGGTGAATGGACCCAGGTTCAAGGTCAGCATCAGCCACGCTCCCGGATCGCGTTCCAGCGCTTCAGGAAGGTCTGGGCATCCACTTCACCGGTGATGCGACCGTCGCGGCGCTCCTGTCCATCGGGTCCGATCCAGAGCAGCGTCGGTGGGCCGAGCACCTGGTAGCGGTCGAGCAAGGCACGGCTATTGGCGTCACTGCGGGTCACGTCGGGGCGCAGGATTCGCACGCCAGCCAGGCTCTCCTGCACGTCGGCGCTGCCGAACACCTCCTTTTCCATGACCTTGCAGGACACGCACCAGTCCGCGTAGTAGTCCACCAGCACCCACTGTCCCTGGGCCATGGCGGCCGCCAGCTCACGGTCGAGGGTGGCAGGGTCGCTGAAGTGAGCCTGGCTGCCTGACGTGGTGTGCGGGCCGGTAGAGCCGGCGTACACCGCCAGCGGGCGCTGGATATCCGTCGCGCCCCCCGCAGCGCCAATCAGCAGGCTCACGCCCCACAGGCCCAGCACCATGCCGGCGGCGCGCGCGGGGACGAGCCGTGAGACATGGAAGAGGGCGGTGGCCAGACTGATCAGCCAGACACCCCAAAGGGCCAGCCACAGGCTGTCGGCCAATAGCGGTCTGGCGACGAACAGGGCCGCCGCGAGGAAGAGGAAGCCGAACACGCCCTTGACCCGTTCCATCCAGGCACCGGGCTTGGGCAGGAATCGATTGCCCAGCGTCACCAGCAACAGCAGCGGCATGCCGATGCCAAGACCCAGGGCGAACAGCACCAGGCCGCCCTGCATGGCGCTGCCGCTCTGGGCGATGAACAGCAGTGCGGCCGCCAGCGGTGCGGTCATGCAGGGGCCGACCAATAGGCCGGACAACACGCCAAGCACGCCGGCACCGAGCAGGCTGCCGCCTTTCTGCTGGCGCCCGGCGTTCTCCAGACGGTCGCGCAAGGCCGTCGGCAATTGCAGTTCGAACGCCCCGAACATGGGCAGGGCGAGCAGCACGAACACCCCGGCGAAGCTTGCCAGCAGCCAGGGTTGCTGCAGTGCCGCCTGCAGATTGGCGCCCAGCAGCGCGGCCACTACGCCTAGCCCGGCATAGACCACTGCCATGGCCACCACGTAAGTGCCGGCGAGCGCGAAACCACGACGGGGCGAGGCGCCGCCGCCGACCACGATGCCGGCGAGGATCGGCAGCATCGGCAAGGAGCAGGGGGTGAAGGCCAGCAGCAATCCCAGACCGAAGAACAACAGCAGGCTCCAGGCCAGCGAGCGTTCCTGCAGGCCGCTGGCCAGGGCCTGGTCTTCGGCCTGAAGGGCGCCCGGCTCGCCGGAATCGCTGGCACTCAGTGCCACGTCGCGGCTTTGTGGCGGATAGCAGAGACCCGCATCGGCGCAGCCCTGCCAGCCCAGGCGCATGCGCTCACCGGCTCCCGGCGGAACTTCCAGGGTCAGGCTCTGGCGATAGACCTCGGTGTCGCCGAAGAACTCGTCGCTATGGGGCTCACCGGTCGGCAGGCTGGGCCGGTTGGCCTCCGCCAGCCCCTGGAATTGCAGGCGCTGCTTGTACAGGTAGTAGCCGGGCGCGATCTGCCAGTGCAGCCGCGTTGCGCCGTTCTCCAGGGGAGTGACGCTGAGGGCGAACGCCCGGTCCACCGGGAGGAAGTCGGGTTGCGCATTGCCTAGTAGCCCGCCCGCCGACGAGGCCAGGCCGGGCAACAGCAGGAACAGCGCGAGCATCAGGACACGCATGAAGGCTCCATTGCGGGTTCAGGTCGACAGAAGATTGTGCGGGCGGCATTAACGCGGCATTAACGGCGACGTAACAGGCTGCATTAATGTCGCCTTAATCGGTAAGTTCGACCATCGACTCCATTTCAGCGGACGCGACTCCATGCATGTACTCCTCGCCGAAGACGACGCCCTGATCGCCAGCGGCATCGTTGCCGGCCTCCTGGCCCAGGGCCTGACCGTCGACCACGCCGCCACGGCGGCCAGCGCCGAAGCGATGCTGCGCGCGGCGCGTTTCGATGTGCTCATCCTCGATCTCGGCCTGCCCGACGAAGACGGCATCGACCTGCTGCGGCGCCTGCGTCAGCGCGGGCTCGAACTGCCGGTGCTGGTCCTCACTGCGCGGGATGCGGTGAGCGACCGGGTGATCGGCCTGCAAGCCGGTGCCGACGATTACCTGCTCAAACCCTTCGACCTGCGCGAACTTGCCGCGCGCCTGCACACGTTGATGCGTCGCGTGTCCGGGCGCCGCGTGAACCTTATCGAACACGGCCCGCTTTGCTATGACCCGAGCAGCTGCGAAGCGCGGCTGGAGGGGCGCCCCGTGGAGCTCTCGCGGCGCGAGCTGGCGCTGTTGCAGGCGCTGCTGAACAACCCCGGTCGCGTGCTCAGCGCCGATCAACTCAAGGATGCGGTCTACGGCTTCGCCGAGGATGTGGAGAGCAATGCCCTGAACGTGCATATCCATCACCTTCGGCGCAAGCTCGGCAGCGGCATCGTCGAGACCGTGCGCGGCCTGGGCTATCGGCTGGGCCCGGCCAGTGGCGTCAGCGGACGGGAGACGACGCCATGAGCCTGCGCCTGCGCCTGACCCTGATGCTGGGTTCCGCCTTTGTCGTGCTCTGGACCCTGGCGGCGACCTGGATGCTCTTCGACTTGCGTAACGAGATGATGCGCTCGCTGGACGAGCGGCTTGGGGCGTCCGCGCGGATGGTCGCCGGCCTGCTCGAACAGCTGCCGCAGCCGGTTGCCAGCGATGGCACGCGCAAGCCCATCAGCGCCGAGCGGCTGGGCATTCCCAATGGCATGGCCTGCCAGGTCAGTTCCCTGCGCGGCGAAGTGCTGGCCCGCAGCCACGCGGCGCCGGGCCAGCAGCTGGACGCCGAGCGCGCGGGCTTTCATGACCAGATGATCGACGGCGTGCCCTGGCGCAGCTTCACCCTGTTGCACGGCGAACTGCGCGTCACCACGGCCGATCGCCTGGACGAGCGCGCTACCCTCGGGCGCTCGGTGCTGCTGGCGGCCGCGGTGCCGATGGTGGTGGCCCTGCTGGGCAGCCTGGGCCTGCTCTGGCTCGGCCTCGGACGCGGGCTGGCGCCGCTGCAGCGCATCCGCGAAGCGCTCACCCGGCGCAGCGGGGACTCCCTTCAACCCCTGCAAGTAGGCGCTTTGCCCGGCGAATTGCAGCCCCTGGTGGAAACCCAGAACCAGCTGTTCCAGCGCATCGCCCAGGCACTGGAACGCGAGCGACGGTTCACCGGCGATGCTGCCCACGAGCTGCGCAGCCCCCTCACCGCGATCAAGACCCACCTGCAGGTGGCGCGCATGACCCAGGGCGCCGCCGTCGACCAGGCGCTGGCCAACGCCGAAGCCGGCGCCGATCGCCTGCAGCGGACCCTGGAACAGTTGCTGCTGTTGGCGCGGGTGGAGGGCAGTCTGGATTTCGATGAGGGCCTGCAGTGCACCGCAGCCGAAGCGGCCAGGCTGGCCATCGAGGATGCCGGGCCGGGCGGGCGGCAGCGCATCGAGCTGGAGCTGCCGGATGACCTGCCTGCCGCGCCGCTGGATATTCCCATCGCGCTGGCAGTGGCGGCCCTGCGCAACCTGCTGGAGAACGCCCTGCGCCATAGCGATGCCCAGGTGAAGCTGGCCCTTGAGCGGTACGGTGACCAGGTGTGCTTCAGCGTGCGCGACCGGGGCCCCGGCCTGCCGGCGGAAAAGCTGGCGCGCATGGGCCAGCGTTTCTGGCGCAGCGCCGACAGCGGCGGGAGTGGCCTGGGCTTGTCCATCGTCCAGGCCATCGCCGAGCGCTGCGGTTGCACGCTGGAATTCGCGAATACGGCGGACGGGCTGGAGGTGAGGCTGGCGGTCCGGTTGCAGCCAGCGACCTCCTAGAGCGGGGTCAGCTCGTTCATCACCGTGTCCAGCGCCACGCGGGTGTCGTCGAGCTGCACCAGCGACGCGTGGCGGGCGCCGAGGGCGTCGCGGTTCTTGATCGCGGTGAGGATGGCCTTGTGGCGGGGTAGGGCGAGTTGCTGGATGTTTGGGCGCAGGTTGGTGACGGTGATCGACTCGCGCAGCGGCAGCGACAGCATGTTGCACATGTAGGCGAGCAGGTCGTTGTGCGTGGCTTCGGCGATGGCGCGGTGGAAATCCAGGTCCGGCTGCAGCAGTTGCTCGCGGGTCTGGGCGGCTTCCATGCGCTTGTAAGCGTCTTCGATGGCAGCGATGTCGTCATCGGTGGCCGTGGTGGCGGCGAGGGCGGCGATTTCCGGTTCGAGGATGCGTCGCACCGCCACCAGGGTGTTGAAGAACTCGCTCTGCGGCGTGCTCTGCACCAGCCAGTAGAGAACGTCCGGGTCCAGCAGGTGCCATTCGTTGCGCGGGCGCACCACGGTGCCGACGCGCGGTTTCGAGTAGACCAGCCCCTTCGCGCTGAGCACGCGGGTCGCTTCCCGCAGTACCGGTCGGCTGACCTTGTATTCCTCGCAGAGCGTGGCCTCCAGAGGCAGTTTCTCCTCGGATTTGAAGCGGCCGGAAACAATGTGCATGCCCAGTTCCTGGACGATGCGGGCGTGCATGCTCTTGCGGGGTTTGGGGGTCTGGTAGTCCATCTGAGACGCGCGGCTTGGAAATGATGCGGCGCATCATAACGGCGAGGGGAGATGGGGCGCCAGAACGGCGCCCCGGCTCTCAGTGGGAATGGCGTGGCACAGCCGCGCCCCGGCAACCCACGAGGAAGTCGAAGTCGCAGCCCTGGTCCGCCTGCAGCACGTGGTCCACATACAGCCGCGCATAGCCGCTGCTGAAGATGTTCGCGCTGGTATCCGGCCGCAGGTCGGCCAGGCGGCCGGCGAGCTCCTCGTCGCTGATGTCCAGGTGCAGGCGGCCATTGGCGCAGTCCAGCTCGATGTAGTCGCCATTGCGCACCGCTGCCAGGGGGCCGCCGGCGGCCGCTTCCGGCGCCACGTGCAGCACCACGGTGCCATAGGCGGTGCCACTCATCCGCGCATCGGAAATCCGCACCATGTCGGTGACACCCTTGGCCAGCACCTTGGGCGGAAGGCCCATGTTGCCCACCTCGGCCATGCCCGGATAACCCTTGGGCCCGGCGTTCTTCAGGACCAGTACGCAGGTTTCGTCGACATCCAGCTCCGGGTCGGCGATGCGTGCCTTGTAGTCGTCGAAGTTCTCGAACACCACGGCGCGGCCACGGTGCTGCATCAGCTCCGGGGTAGCGGCGGAGGGTTTGAGCACCGCGCCTCGGGGCGCCAGGTTGCCGCGCAGGATGCACAGCCCGCCGTCTGTCACCAGGGGCTTGTCCAGCGGGCGGATCACTTCATCGTTGTACTGGGGGGCCGCCTGGCAGTTGCTCCAGAGGCTCTTGCCGTTGGCGGTGAGCGCCTCGGGGTTGGGCAGCAGGTTGGCTTCGCCGAGGCGACGAATCACCGCCGGCAAACCGCCGGCGTAATAGAACTCTTCCATCAGGAAGCGGCCGGAAGGCTGCAGGTCGACGATGGTTGGCGTGCCCTTGCCGACGCGTGTCCAGTCTTCCAGGTCCAGCTCCACGCCGATGCGGCCGGCGATGGCCTTCAGGTGGATCACCGCATTGGTGGAACCGCCGATCGCGGCGTTCACGCGAATGGCGTTCTCGAAGGCCTCGCGGGTGAGGATCTTCGACAGGCGCAGGTCTTCGGCCACCATCTCGACGATGCGCATGCCGGACAGATGCGCCAGCACATAGCGGCGCGCGTCCACTGCCGGGATGGCGGCGTTGTGCGGCAGGGAAGTGCCCAGCGCCTCGGCCATGCAGGCCATGGTGGAGGCGGTGCCCATGGTGTTGCAGGTGCCCGCCGAGCGGGACATGCCAGCCTCGGCGGAGAGGAATTCGTTGAGGTCGATTTCACCGGCCTTATAGGCCTCGTGCATCTGCCATACGATGGTGCCGGCGCCGATGTCCTTGCCCTTGTGCTTGCCGTTGAGCATCGGTCCACCCGTGACGACGATGGCCGGCACATCGCAGCTGGCCGCGCCCATCAGCAGTGCCGGCGTGGTCTTGTCGCAGCCCGTCAGCAACACCACGGCGTCCACCGGGTTGCCGCGAATGGCTTCTTCCACGTCCATGCTGGCCAGGTTGCGCGTGAGCATCGCGGTGGGGCGCAGGTTGGACTCGCCACTGGAGAATACCGGGAACTCCACCGGGTAGCCGCCGGCCTCCAGCACACCTTTCTTCACGTGTTCGGCGATCTTGCGGAAGTGGGCGTTGCAGGGCGTCAGCTCGGACCAGGTGTTGCAGATGCCGATGATAGGCTTGCCCTGGAATTCGTGATCCGGGATGCCCTGGTTCTTCATCCAGCTGCGGTACATGAAGCCGTTCTTGTCGGCCGTGCCAAACCATTGGGCGGAGCGGAGCGTGGGTTTTTTCTCAGTCATGGCGCAGTCACTCTTATTGTATGACTATTTCGTGGAGACGCTGCCGAATCTACCTGATGAAAAGCTGTTTTGAAATCGTTGCTCGATAAAAAGTATTACTATATTGTCTCCTTCACTTGGACGAGACGGGCATCTGCCATCGGCCCGCCGGACGAGGCAACCGACCCATAAAAACAAGACAAGCTGGAGACCCGCCATGAATCCGGAAGCACGGATCATTCGTACGCTCACGCTCAGGTTGATTCCCTTCCTGATCCTGCTTTACCTCGTCGCCTACATCGACCGCTCCGCCGTGGGCTTCGCCAAGCTGCACATGAACGCCGACCTCGGCATCAGCGACATGGCCTACGGCTTTGGCGCGGGGCTGTTCTTCATCGGCTATTTCATCTTCGAAGTCCCCAGCAACCTGCTGCTGGAGCGCTACGGCGCCCGACGCTGGTTCGCGCGCATCCTGATCACCTGGGGTGCGATCACCGTGGGCATGTCGCTGGTGCAGGGCGCCCACAGCTTCTACCTCATGCGCTTCCTGCTGGGTGCCGCGGAGGCGGGCTTCTTCCCGGGCGTGCTGTACTACATCACCCGCTGGTACCCGGTGCGTAATCGCGGCAAGGTGCTGGGCCTGTTCATCCTCTCCCAGCCCATCGCCCTGATGGTCACCGGCCCGTTGTCGGGCGCTTTGCTCGGCCTCAATGGCCTGGGTGGACTGACCGGCTGGCAGTGGCTGTTCATCCTGATCGGGATTCCCGCCATCCTGCTGGCCTGGCCGACCCTGAAGTACCTGCCCGACACGCCGAAGGACGCCCGCTGGCTGTCCGAGGCTGACCGCCAGTGGCTGAGCACGGAGCTGGAAAAGGACCGCCGGGAGTACGGTCAGACCGAGCACCAGAATCCGCTGCGCGCCCTGACCGATCGCCGCGTGCTGCTCCTGGCGCTGCTCTATCTGCCGGGCACCCTGAGCATCTATGGCCTGGGCCTGTGGCTGCCGACCCTGGTGCACCAGTTCAGCGGGAGCGACCTGGCCACCGGCTTCATCACCTCGGTGCCTTACCTGTTCGGGGTGATCGGGCTGCTGGTGGTGCCGCGTAGCTCGGATCGTCTCAACGACCGCTACGGCCACCTCATCGTGCTCTACATCCTGGGCGCGTTGGGCCTGTTCTTCAGCGCCTGGCTGAACTCGCCGGTGTTGCAGCTGGCGGCACTGAGCATGACCGCCTTCAGCCTGTTCTCGACCACCGCCATCTTCTGGGTGCTGCCGGGGCGCTTCCTCACCGGTGCCAGCGCGGCGGCGGGCATTGCGCTGATCAACTCGTTCGGCAACCTGGGTGGCTATATCGGCCCGTTCGGCATCGGTGCGCTCAAGGAGTACACCGGCAGCCTGGCATCAGGCCTGTATTTCCTCTCCGCGGTGCTGGCGTGCGGCGTGCTGCTGACGTGGCTCGTCTACGCCAAGCTGGAAAAGAAGGCGTCCGCCCCCAGCGGCCGGCTTGAGCAACAACCTTCCTGACAGCGGGTGCGAAAAAAGGCGGGCCACTGGCCCGCCTTCGTGCTTTCTGCAGCGGCGAATTCATTCACCAAGCAGGACGCAGTCCTGCCCTATACCTCACCCCCGCCGCGCCAGCACCTCGACCGCTCCCTGCACCTTGTTCGTGTACCAGATCACCCGGCTCACACCCCGCGTGATGGCCACGTAGGCCAGGCGCAGGCTTTCGTCCTGCATGGCCTGGTCGTAGCTGTTGCGGAAGTATCCCGAGTGGGCATAGAGGGCATTGCGTAGCGGGTGTTTCTCCGGCGGGTTGCAGTCATCGACGATGATCGCCACTTCAGCCTGCAAGCCTTTGGCGCGGTGGATGCTATAGGCGCGCACCGGTAGCGCCGAATCGAGCTGCGCCTGGATCTGCCGGAGCGGCTCGTTGCGCCGGGAGAGCAGCAGCACCGGATTGCGGTCGGCATTCCCGCGACCGGCCACATGAGCGCACTGGGCTTCGATTTCCTTTACCAGTTCGGGCAACCGCGACTTGAGGTCGAAGCGCGATTCCAGCTTCACACCATGATCGCCGGGCTGCATGGCCTTGAACGCCTTGCTGCCCTTGGCCTGCTTGAAGGCCACCCCCTCCAGCACCGCCTCGCCGTCCCGCAGGATCGGCTCGATGGAGCGGTAGTTGGTTTCCAGCGTCAGCACGGTGCTCTTCTTCGTCTTGCCCTTGCTGGGGAAGTGCTTGTCGAAGTCCATGAACAGCTCCGGCGAGCTTCCGCGCCAGCCGTAGATGGACTGCCAGTCATCGCCGATGGCCATCAGACTCACCGCCTCGCCCTGGCGCGACAGGGCGCGATGCAGTGCCTGCAGCCACTGGACGATCTGCGGCGAGATGTCCTGGAATTCGTCGATCAACAGATGGCTGAAGGGCGCCAGCGCTTCACCGGGCAAGCCGTTGCCCTTGGCGAGCACTTCGCCCAGGCGCTGAAAGGCGGCGTTGAAGGTCATCAGTCCCTGTTGTTGCAGCACGGCCTCGAAGTGCTTCCAGAACTGCACCAGCGCTTCGACGAAGGCGCGGTCCCGAGCCGAGCAGCCCAGGGCGCGGGGTTTCAGGCGGTCGAGGCGGATTCCGATGCTCTCCATGAACCCGGCCTGCATATAGAAGGCCTCGAACAGCGGCAGCGAAGTGAACTCGCCGGCCAGCTTGAAGCCGTCCAGCGGCGCCTTCGGTATCTGCTGCGGCTGACCTTCAACCGGGGCGGGCAGGGGCGGCAAGCCCAGCAGGCTGTGCACCCTCTCACGGAAGTCCGCATTTGCCGCGTAGTAATCCTGGTAGGCCTGCTGTAGCAGGCGCTGCTGAGCAGGGCGCAAGCGTCCGGCGAGCAGCGGGTTGTCCAGCTCGCCGCTGCCGGCTTCGTCCAACTGCTCGAACCATCGCGGGTTGCCCAGCAGTTCCTTGGCCAGGGTGCCCATGGCCGAGTGGAAGGTGCGCACGCACTGGCGTGCCTGGGCAGCGTCGAAGGGGAACTGCCAGAAGGCCAGGACCTTCAGCAATTGCTCGCGGAGCTGGGCACAGGAGGCGTTGGTGAAGGAAATGACGGTGAGCCGCTCCGGCGCCACACCCATGTGACAGAGCATGAACACCACCCGCAGCACCAGGGTGGTGGACTTGCCGGAACCGGCGCCAGCGAAGATGCGGGTGAGGGGCGCGCGGCCGAGGATCATCGCCCATTGCTCATCGGACGGCGGGCTGACCACCCCGGTGGCCACGGCCTGGGCGACGCGCTCGCGCATGGCCTCGACCTGCGCGTCGGTCACTTTCATCCGCGCGCCGGCGTAGATGCCTTCGTCGACTGGCTTGTCGGCTTTCGCGGGGCCATCGCCGGCGGCGGCCTTCTTGGTTCCGGCTGCCTTGGTCTTGCCGGTGCTGGCGGATTTCTTCGCCCGAGGTGTGGGTTTGCGCAATTGGTCAGCCGCTTCACGCTCGGCGCGCAGGTACTCGGTGGTTCGCGGGAAGTAACGCGCCAGGGCGCGTTTCATGGCAGACAGCATTGGATCGATCCCTGTAACCACGACAAAGCGCGGAATTCTAAGCGCTTTTGCGTGAAGACTGGATGATGGCGGATTGGCTTCAGGTGGCGGTTGAGGTTGGCGCTTCCTTGTGGGGGGGGCGAACCTGCGGTCCGCTTGGCGATTGAAATCGCCCCTACAGGGTTTGTGCCCGACCGTGCTTTGGGTCCTTGTGGGAGCGAATTCATTCGCGAAAGGGCCACCAGGCAGGTCTTCGCCCTGCATCGCGATTGAAATCACTCCCACAGTACCAGCGAAGCGCCGCCGCTCTTTGTGGGGGCGAATTTATTCGCTAAGGGTGGCGCAGCCGCCCCATGAAGTTCGGATGGCGAACCTGCGGTCCGCTTGGCGATTGAAATCGCCCCTACAGGGTTTGTGCCTGGAGCGGGATTTCTTTTCCTTGTGGGAGCGAGTTCATTCGCGATTGAAATCGCTCCCACACCTGAGGTGGCTTCAGGCCGGCGCGTGATGTTGCCACCACTGGTGGATGGCGCTGGCCAACTCGCCCACCGGCAGATTGCCGTCAAGCACCAGGGTAAGGGGCTCATCCAGCGGTTCCTCCAGATCGGCGAACTGGCTGTCCAGCAGGGTCGACGGCATGAAGTGTCCGCGGCGCTGCGCCATCCGCTCGGCTGCGGCAGTGGGGGAGAGTTGCAGGTAAGCGAACGCCAGGCCCGGCACGGCATGGCGCAGTCCATCGCGGTAGGCGCGCTTCAAGGCGGAGCAGGTGAGGATGGGATGCTCCCCAGCACGGTAGGTCTGTTTCAGTTGTTTCTCGAGCGCATGCAGCCAGCTGGCGCGGTCCTTGTCGGTCAAGGGTTGGCCGGCGCTCATTTTCTGGATGTTGCGGTCGGGGTGGAAGGCATCCCCTTCGATCAACCGCGCCCCGCTGCGCACCTCCAGCGCTCGGGCCACGGCAGACTTCCCGCTACCGGCAACACCCATGATCACCACTGCGTTTATGGGCTCGTACATCGCGTCATCTCTGCTGCTGGTTCTTAAACGATAGGCAATGGCAGCGAAAAGATGGTTTCAGGAAGCTGATTTGATGACAGCGAAGTGGCATTCGCACCCAGTGCTCGTTATGGCAATTGAGTTGCGTTCTTGTTCGTACGAACAAGGCAGGAAAACCCGGAACGAATTCGCGAAAAGTTTGGGGCAATCAGGCCGGCCGTGGAACAAGCCAGCCTGAACGAGGACGGGAATCAGCCGGAGGGCAGGATGTCGCCGTCGATGGCATCCGCCTGGCGGTGTGCCTTGTTCTGCAAGGAGCGCTCGCGGGCGGCGCGCTTGCGCCACCAGATGATCACGCCGGTGACCGAGAGCAAGGCGATCACCACACCCATGGCGGAAATCAGGATCCGTCCCGGCAGGCCAAGGATGCGTCCGGAATGCAGGGGCAGTTGGGCCTGGACGAAGATGTCGCCGGCGGTGCCTTTCCAGGGCTGGCTGTCACCCAGCAGGCTGCCGTCCTGGCCGTCGAAGTAGAGCGCCGCGGGGCCCACGCCAGCATCGCCGTGGTCACCGCCGGGATAGTAGAAGCTGACGCCGTAGATGCCGTACTGGCGGGCGTAGAACACGCTGCCAGTGGGTTCTTCCCAGCCACGGCGAGCGGCTTCTGCCTTGGCGGTGGCGATGGCCTCGGCGAAACCCAGGCGCGGCTCGATCGGCTGGTCTTCCGGGGTTTCCTCACGCTTGTCGAAGGGGCCAGGGGTGACTTCGGTGACCAACTGCATCATCGGGAAGAAAACTTCCCGGTACAGGTTCAGGGAAAATGCGGTGAAGGCCAGGACCAGCAGCAGGACCCAGGTCCAGAGGCTGAACGCGCGATGCAGGTCGAAGTTGAGCTTGTAGGAACCGCCACTCCAGCGCACTTTCCAGGCCGGCTTCCAGCGTTGCCACCAGGATGCGCTGCCGGCCGTCTTCGCGGCCTTGGCCGCTGCCTGGCGGCGTCGCGCGGGCAGGGTCAGGTAGAAGCCGACGAAGCAGTCGAGTGTCCAGATGATGGCGACGATGCCCAGCAGCCAGAGCCCCCAGTGGTCAATGCCCCAGAACTCGGGGATGTGCAGGCTGTAGTGCAGCACGTAGAGGAAGGACACGAGGTTTTCGCGGGTCACCGGCCACACCGCGCCCCAGTTGCGCTTGCCCAGTTCGGCGCCGGTGATCGGGTCGACGAAGACTTGGTTGTACCCCAGTTCGAAGGGCTTGCCGGTGGCCGGATCGACCCGGCCGGTCACGCCAAGGTCCAGGGACTCGCCGGGCTCCGGGGCCAACGGCACATAGGTCACCACCGCGCGCGGATCACGGGCTTCCACCTGGCGCGCCAGCTCCAGCGGGTCAAGGGCCGGCCCCTGGCTGCTGACCTGGGTCAGGTGCGGGTTGAGCAGGTCATCCAACTCGTGGTCCCAGGAAATGATCGCGCCGGTCAGGCCGGTGATGAACAGGAAAGTGGCCGTGGCCAATCCGGCCCAGCGATGGAGGAGGGTGGCGAAGGAGCGCATGGGGGAATCCGAAATTTCAGGGCTTGTCTGGAAAGGACGGATGAGAACGGCGAATCCGCCAGGGGAGGTGTAACGAGGTGTTTCGAGGGGCGGGGATTGGACGTTCGCTGGCGAATTCATTGGCATTGCAGCTGAATTGCCCATAGGAGCTGGCTTGCCAGCGAATGGCCCCTTTCGCTGGCAAGCTGGCTCCTACAACGCGCCTGGACCTAGGGCAGACGTAATGCCCCGCGCACCGTCCCCAGGATCATCCGTGTCATCAATTCGCGGCCTTGTTCAACGGGCAGGCCGCTGGCATCCAGCCACGCCGGCAGTTGGTTAAGGAGCGAGACGATGCTCGCCACAGCGCCGCGCCCGGCACTGTCCAGCGGCTGTCCCACCAATTGCTGCAGAGGCTCCAGCAGGGCCAGCTCGTAGGCCTGGCGCAGGTCGCGCAGTTGTTCCAGGCGCTCGCCGGAGAGGCAGCGGCACTCCAGCTCGGCCAGGCGGAAATGCGGACCCATCGCCTCATGCAAGGCCAGGTGGCCGTCAATCAACGTGGACAGTCGCGTGGCCGGATCGGCGTGGCGGCGAGCCAGCGCGGCATTGTCCAGCAGGTGTTCGTAGAGTTCCTCGATGAACTCGAAGAGCAGCGCTTCCTTGCTTTCCACATGGTGGTAGATGGACCCGGCCTTGATGCCGAGGTGCGCCGCCAGATCGCGCATGCTCACCTGGCCGTAGCCCTGCTCGGCGAACAGGGCCAATGCCAGGTGACGGTTTTCCAGGTAGCGGGAGGGGCGGGCGGTAGTGGCATCGAGCATGGCGTGGGCCCTCGCGAATGACGTGCGTTGGCACTCTAGCCAGCGTGTGCACCAGGGCCTAGGTCGAAAGCGCTCCGTTACCTTGGCGTTTTTTTCCATTGATCGGCGCGGGCCTGCGATTCATCGTCAGGAATTGCTACGTATCAGAACTGATTTCTTGAAATAATTCGGATCTGGAGTAGATTGAAGCCATAGTCATTCTCCCAAGGAGACGCCATGAGCATTCCCGCCAGCCATGCCATTCCGGACCTCCAGAGCGGCGAAGCCGGCCGCGTGGCCTTGAAGTTCTTCTTCAACCTGATGGACAAGTGGGGTTGCAACAAGGAACAGCAGCGCACGCTGCTGGGTTCAATCGGCAACACCACCTACTTCAGCTACAAGAAGTTGCCCAGCGTGCGCCTGCCCCACGACACCCTGGAGCGCATCTCCTACCTGATGGGCATCCACAAGTCGCTGCGCATCCTCTTCAGCAACCACGAGGCGCGAGCCTACGAGTGGGTGCACAAGGCCAACAGCGCCGCGCCCTTCAATGGCCGCAGCGCGCTGGAATACATGCTCGGCGGCCAAGTGGTGGATGTGGCCGATGTGCGCCGTTACCTCGATGGAGTGCGTGGCTGATGACCCAGGAATTGCTGGTGGAACGGATTCCGGACTGGAACAAGGCCTATCGCCTGGTCAACAGTGCTTTCCCGCCGATATCGGTGTTCGAAGACACCCTCGATCCCGCCGACCTCGATCTGGCCTACGCCATCGAAGCCATGACCAATGACCGCCTGCGTGACCAGGTGGGGGAGATTTCCCGCGTTGCTCCCGAGGACCGGGTCAGCGGCAATGGCTCCACGGTGGTGATGGCGGTATTCACCCATATCGGCCGCAGCAGCCGCTTCACTGATGGCAGCTTCGGCGTCTACTACTGCGCCAGTTCGATCGACGCCGCCATCGCCGAAACCCGCTACCACCAGGAGCGCTTCTGGCGTGCCACCCAGGAGGAAAGCATCGAGGTCACCCTGCGCGCTTACGTCAACAAGGTGGTCCAGCCGATGCTCGATGTGCGAGATCGCGCGGAACTGCACGATCCCGATCCGGCCAGCTATGCCATCAGCCAGGTCTTCGCGGGGCGGCACCGTAACGAGCGCAAATGGGGATTGCTGTACAACAGCGTGCGTCTGCGGGGCCACGAATGCGTGGCGGCATTCCGTCCGCCGGCGCTGACGCTGCCGGTGCAGGGGCCTCACTTCCGCTACATCTGGGATGGCCGCACCCAGAGCTTTTCCTGCGTGCTGAAAATGAGTCCGGTCGGCTGATCGCTTCTCGCGGAACGCACCGGCTGCGCTCAACCCCCACAGGTTTCCGCGATGAGTTCGTCGACCACCGCCACCAGGGCCTGCTGGCGGGGCAGGCCGGCCTGGAGGGCCTCGCGGTACCGCTGCAATTGCCGGTCGGCACTGCTGCCGTAACGCAGTACATGCCGGCCGCGCACGAACGCCTGGCCATCTCCCTCGGATTCGGCGAGTTCGCCAAAGCAGCCGTGGGCCCTCGCCAGCCAGGCACCGGCCGACAGGCTGGCCTCGCCCGAGGCATCCAGGTACATGCCGTGGATACCGAAGCGCATGGCGCGCCAGTGGTTTTCCTTCAGTACCAGGCGTTGCAGCTGGAAGTCCTGCGGGTCGCCATCCTCCTGGGTCATCGCCCAGCTCACCAGTGCGCGGAACAGGGCGACGATGCACAGCGTATCTTCCACCGAGGGGCAGGCATCGGCCGCCAGCAGCTCCAGGCTGGAGAAACGGGGAGACGGACGCACGCACCAGGCAAGGTCGCTCTCACGGCGTATCGACCCCGCAGCCATCAGCCATTGCACATAGGCATCGAAGGCCGGCTCGTCCGGGAAATGCTCGGGAATGCCCCGGTGCGGCCACTCGGCGCAGACCGCCTGACGGTAGCTCATCAAGCCGGTCGGTCTGCCGTTCCACAAGGGAGAAGAGGTGCTCAGCGCCAGCAGCAGGGGGAGCCAGCCGAGCACCCGGTTCATCACCTTGATGCGGTCGATGTCCGGCGGAATCAGCACATGCACGCGCATCCCGCCGACCAGGCTGCGGTGGGCGATCATTCGTTGATCTTCGAAGAGCGGCTGGTAGTGAGAGTCGTCGGTTGGCACCTGCACGTGCCAGTCAGCGAAGGGATGGGAGCCGACGCAGATGGGCGCCAGCTGGTACTCCCCGGCAAGGCTCGCAAGATGGGTGCGGCGTTCCAGCAGGGAGGCGCGCGCTTCGGAAATCTCCAGCAGGCTGGGTTGGACCATATCCAGACGCACCAGGCTCTGGAACATCTCCTGGCTGAAACCATCCTTGAAGGCGTTCCGGGCTGCCTGCAGGAATCCGGCGGGAAGCTGCGACGGCAGGTTGCGGCTGCGCTTGTCCACCAGAAAGAAGGTTTCCTCGACGCCGAATCCGGGGGCGAGCGGATCGTTGGGCATGCCAGACGCCTCAGTCGTGCCTTATGGCAAGTGACGTACCGGCTGAGCGAGGTTTCAAGGACCGTTTGTCAGCAAGGGCTCTGCAACGGGAGTGTCATCGGGACGCGAGATGCTTTCCGATGAAAAACCGACCGAAGACATTTACGTCGTGCGTTTCCCTGCTAGGTTTTTCAGTCCGGCCACTCGATTGGTGGGGAGGACTGAGAATGAATAATTTGATGCTTCGCCAGGTTGAGGACACCTTGAACAAGATGAGCGTCACGTTTCAGTTCGAATGCTTGTGGGAGCCTGATGGGAGCTACTCCATCACCCTGCGCAACCAGCATCTTGCGATACCGCGAACCAAGGTGGCCGGCATCAGCCAGCGTGAGCTGAAGGATGTGTCCAGTACCCAGCGGTTGGGGCTGGAGCTGATGGACCGGGTCCTGGAAGACTGATGAAGCATCAATCCCATTCGCCGAAGCTGCAGGTCCTGCACCAGCCTTCAGGCAAGAACCCCAGGGTGGTCGAACGCGTTGCCATCTTCCTGGTGATCGGCGTCTTCATGCTAGGGGTTTACGGCCAGTACTCCGGCCGCGGACCGGGCGCCGACCTGGCCAAGGCCAAACCGGCGAAGGTGCCGGTATTCGAGTTCCAGCGCCTGAGCGCCAATCCCGCCGAGCGGACCGCCGCGTCTGGACAGCCACCCCGGCAGGACAGCCGTAATGGCCAGGGATCGCAGGCGCGGGTGCAGCTGTAACCGCGATTCCTTTTGCTTTTCCTGTGGGGGCGAATTCATTCGCGAAGGGAGGCGCAGCCTCCCCAAGGCCGGTCGGGCACCCCTTCGGGCTGCATAGCGATTGAAATCGCCCCCACGAAAAGCAGCAGATTCAAACCACCAGACATCCCGGCACATGCCGCGTCCAGGCGCTGGCTTGCTCATAGGCATGGGCCAGTTGCAGCACGGCCAGGTCCGCCCGGGGCGGGCCGATGATCTGCATACCCATGGGCAGGCCCCGGCTGTCGAAGCCCACCGGCACATTGGCCACCGGGCAGCCGGAGAGGGTGGCGGGGATCACCACTTCCATCCAGCGGTGGTAGGTGTCCATGGCCCGACCGGCGATCTCCTTCGGCCAGTGCTGGGCCTTGTCGAACGGGAACACCTGGGCACTGGGCAACAGCAGGTAGTCGTAGCGTTCGAATAGCTGGCAGATGGCCCGGTACCAGTCGGTGCGTGCCGCCGAGGCGCGGGACACGTCCATGGCCGAGAGTTCGAGGCCGTTCTCCACCTCCCAGATCGCTTCTGGCTTGAGCTGCTCACGCCTGGCGGGGTCGGCATAGTGTCCGCCCAGCGAGCTGGCTACCTGCCAATGCCGCAGGGTGCGCCAGGTGTCCCAGAGCTGGGCCATGCTGTAGGCGGGGCGGGCATCGTCGATGCTGCAACCAACGGCTTCGAAGTCCTTGAAGGCCGTGCGGCACAGCTCGAGTACGCCGCGCTCCATGGGCAGGTAGCCGTCGAAGTCGCCCAGCCAGCCGAGGCGGGCTCCCTTGAAGTCCCGTTGCAGGGCGCCAGCGAAGTCCTGGCCGCCTTCGGCGATGGACAGCGGGGCGCGCGCGTCGCCGCCAGCCTGCACCGACAGGAGCAGGGCGACGTCACGGGTGTTGCGCCCCATGGGGCCTTCGTAGCCGAGCTGGTCGAAGAACAGATCGGCGGCGTCGTCGAACGGTACCCGACCCTGTGAGGGACGGAAGCCGATGATGTTGTTGAAGGCCGCCGGGTTGCGCAGCGAGCCCATCATGTCGCTGCCGTCGGCCACCGGCACTAGGCGCATGGCCAGGGCCGCCGCCGCGCCGCCGCTGCTGCCGCCCGCGGTGCGGCTCGGGTCGTAGGCGCAGCCGGTGGCACCGAACAACGGATTGTAGGTCTGCGAGCCGAGGCCGAATTCCGGCGTGTTGCTCTTGCCGATGATGATGGCGCCGGCAGCTTTCAGGCGCTCGACCATGATGCCGTCGCGCTGGGGAATGTAGTCGCGGTACAGCGGTGAGCCGAGGGTGGTGCGGATGCCCTGGGTGAGCGACAGGTCCTTCACCGCATGGGGCAGGCCGTGCATCCAGCCCTTGTATTCGCCGCGAGCGAGTTCTGCGTCGCGCTGGTCTGCTTCGGCCAGCAGGCGTTCGGTGGGTTGCAGGCTGACCAGAGCGTTCACCTGCGGATTGAAGCGCTCGATATGGGCCAGGTAGTCCTGCATCACTTCGCGGCAGGACACCTGGCGCTGGCGGATGTGCAGGGAAAGCTGGTGGGCTGGCAGTTGCACCAACTCACTGATGGGTTCGTTCTTGCTCATGGTTCTGCCTTGGGCAAACGGCGAGTTGCGGAAAGCCCCGTCCGGCTGGACGGGGCCGGGCGGGTCAACGCATCAGGTTGGTCCAGACACGGTCGGCCAGGCGGATTGCGCCTTCGCCACAGGTCTTGCTGAAGAGCACCTTGGTGCCGTCGGGAATGTGCAGCTCCGGGGCGTCCTTCAGGCTGGCGTCCAGGTACGGTTCCACGCCCTTGACCGGGCTCTGGTGCTTGAGGAAGTTCTGCGTCAGAGCGGCGTTTTCCGGCTGGGTGAGGAAGGCGATGAAGCGCTTCGCGCTATCCGGGTTGCGTGCGCCCTTGGGAATCACCAGGTTGTCCACCCAGGCCATCACGCCTTCCTTCGGATAGAGGTAGCGCAGGCTCGGCTTCATTTCACGGGCGCGCATGGACGAACCGCCCCAGAACAGCGACATGTCGATTTCACCCGAGGCGAGGTTCTCGCGGATGGAGCCGGCCTTGGAGCTGTAGGTCTTCACGAAGGGCTTCTGCGCCTTCAACAGGTTCAGTACCTGCTGCATCTGCTTGGGGTCTTCGCTGCACAGCGGGATGTCCAGGTAGACGCTGGCGGCGTCGATCACTTCGCTGGCCGAATCGAACATGTTGATCTTGCCCTGCAACTCGGCCGGCGGCTGGAACAGCAACGCCAGGCTATCGGTCGGGCCCTTGTAGGTCCCGGTGTCCACCACGACGCTGGTGGTGCCCCAGATGAAGGGCACCGAGTAGGCGCCTTCCGGGTCCCAGGTCGGCTTCTTCAGGTTGTCGACAATGCCGGCGTAGTAGGGCTGTTGCGCCGGGTCGAAGCGCTCCAGCAGATTCTCCTGCACCAGGATCGGGATGAACTGGTGGGAGGGGATGGCCACGTCGTAGCCGGTGCCGCCCTGCTTGAGCTTGGCCAGCAGGGTTTCGTTGGAGTCGTAGGAATCCACCGTGACCTTGATGCCGGTTTCCTTCTGGAACTTCTCGAGGATCTGCGGCGAGAAGTAGCCGCTCCAGCTCACCACGTTGAGTTGACCATCGGCCTGGGCGGACAGGCTCAGGCCCAGCGCCAGGCCGGCGCCGAGAGTTTTCATCACTGCATTCATGGGTTGGCTCTCCGGTTCAGTGTTTCTTCTTGCCGAGCAGGTAGGACAGGGTCACGAACAGCACGGAGACCCCGAGGATCAAGGTGGAAACAGCGTTTACATCGGGCGTAACGCCCATTCGCAGCAGGCCGAAGATGAAGATCGGCAGGGTGGTGGTGCCAGCCTGGGAGACCATCATCGAGATCACGAAGTTATCCAGCGAGACGATGAAGGCCAGCATCAGCCCGGAGACGATTCCCGGCATCAGCAAGGGCAGGGTCACCTTGCGGAAGGTCCGCCATTGGCCGGCGTAGAGGTCGGCGGCGGCCTGCTCCAGGGACAGGTCCATGTCGTCGAGACGGGCACGGATCGGCAGGTAGGCGAATGGGATGCAGAACACCGTGTGGGCGATGATCAGGTTGCCGTAACCCAGCGACAGGCCAAGCGTGGAGAACAGCGCCAGGGTGGCGACGCCGACGACGATTTCCGGCAAGACCAGCGGCAGCATGATGGCGCCGATGGACAGGCGCATGCCCTTGAACTTCGCGCCGCGCGAGGTGCCCAGTGCCGCCAGGGTGGCGATGGCGGTGGCCGCCAGACTGGCGCATACGGCGATCAGCAGGCTATTGCCGGCGGCCTGGCGCAACGCCTGGTTGGCGAAGGCGGCGCGGTACCAGTCGAGGCTGAAGCCGGTCCAGATGGTGGCCGACTGGTTGGCGTTGAAGGAGAAGATCACCAGCACCAGGATCGGCGCATAGAGGTAGAGATAGAACAGGAAGCTGAATCCGCCGAATCCGGGGAAATCCTGGACGCCCAGGCGGGCCTTGCCTAACAGGCGCAACATCAGACACCTCCACGAGCGGCGCGCTGGCGTTCGGCACGCAGCGCATAGACGGTCAGGACCAGCATCACCGCGGCCATCAGCACCAGCGACAGGGCTGCGCCGAAGGGCCAGTTACGGGCGTCGCTGAACTGCCGGAAGATCAGGTTGCCGAGCATCATCTTGGTCCCGCCACCCAGCAGTTCCGGGGCGATCATGGCGCCGAGGCAGGGCACGAAGGTGAGGATGGCGCCGGCGAGGATGCCTGGCCGGGCGATGGGCAGTACGACCTTGCGCAGGGTGCGCACACGTCCGGCGTAGAGGTCCTGGGCAGCCTCCAGCAGGCGCATGTCCATCTTCTCCAGGCAGGCGTAGATGGGCAGCACCACGAAGGGCGCATAGGTGTAGACCAGCCCCAGCAGCACCGCGCCGTCGGTGTAGAGCAACTGCAGCGGCTGGTCGATCAGCCCCAGGCCCATCAGGCTGTTGTTGATCACGCCGCTGCCGCGCAGCAGCAGGATCCACGCGTAGGTGCGGATCAGCAGGTTGGCCCAGAAGGGCACGGTAATCAGGAAGATCAGCAGGCCACGGCGATGAGGCGGCTGCATGGACAGCCAGACCGCCACCGGGAAGCCCACCAGCAGGGTGATGAGGGTGGTGGCTGCGGCGATGCCCACCGAGCGCAGGGCGATCACCAGATACGAATCGGCGAAGGCCAGGCTGTCGTCCAGTTGGCGCTCGAACAGCAGCGACAGGTAGGACTCGGTGCTGAATACGCGGTTGACGCCGCCGTAGGGGTTGGCCTCCATCAGTGAGTAGGCGATCACGATCAGGATCGGCAGGATCAGGAACAGGCCGATGGCGACCAGCGCGGGTGAGACGCCGAGGAAGCTCTGCATGGCCTGGCGGCGCGCAAACATGGCGCCGGGCGCAAGGGATGTCGGGTTCATGGCAGTTGACCGTAGGCAGGTGACGGGTTCAATCCAGCAGCACGCTGGCGCTGTCCGGGTCGAGCAGCAGTGCGGCGACTTCGCCGGGGCGGAAGCGCTGGCCCTGGCCACCACGGTTTGGCGTGCGCACCGTCAGGCGACTGCCATCATCGAGGCTGACGTGGTAGTGCAGGTCGGTGCCGAGGTAGACCTGGTTGTCGACGCGGCAGGGAATGGCGCCGGTCTGGGCGGGTTGCACCAGATGCAGGCGTTCCGGGCGGATCGACAGGCAGACATCCTGGCCCGGCTTGACGCCTTCGCGGGCAGCGGCGCGGAAGGGCTTGCCGCCCGGCCCCTGGTAGATCGCCTGGGTGCCTTCATCCTGCAGCAAACGCGCCTCGATGAAGTTGGTTTCGCCGATGAAGTCCGCGACGAAGCGGTTGCGCGGTTGTTCGTAGATCTCGTCGGGTCGTCCGACTTGCTGCACCTGGCCTTCAGAGAGCACGGCGATGCGGTCGGACATCGCCAGGGCTTCTTCCTGGTCGTGGGTGACGAAGATGAAGGTGATGCCGGTGCGCGCCTGGATGCTCTTGAGCTCCTCGCGCATGGCCTGGCGCAACTTGAGGTCGAGGGCCGAGAGCGGTTCGTCCAGCAGCAGGACCTTGGGATGCGGCGCCAGGGCTCGGGCGAGGGCCACGCGCTGTTGCTGGCCACCGGAGAGCTGGCTCGGGCGGCGCTCGGCGAAGCGTTCCATCTGCACCATCGCGAGCATTTCGCGGACCCGTTCGGCCACCTGGGTGCGGTTCATGCGCTTGCCCATGGGGTGGGATTCCAGGCCGAACGCGAGGTTCTCGGCGATGGTCATGTGGGGGAAGAGTGCGTAGTGCTGGAACACGGTGTTGACCGGCCGCTGGAAGGGCGGCAGGTCGGCGATGTTCTCGCCGTAGAGGAGGATTTCCCCGGCGCTGGGAAACTCGAATCCGGCGATCATCCGCAGCAGGGTGGTCTTGCCGCAGCCGGAAGGGCCGAGGAGGGTGAAGAACTCGTTGTCGCGGATATCGAGATCGACGCTCTTCAGGGCGACCGGCCCGTTCTGCGGGTCGCCGTACACCTTGCGTACCGAACGAACCGAGACCGCCGCCGCAGGCAACGGGACATGCACAGCATTCATCACTACTTCTCCTGTTCCCCGTGGTTCGGGCGGCCGCGTATGCTGACGGACGTTCCCGGGCCTCGGGCTATCGATTGTTGTTCTAGGCAGTCCCGGCAGTGCCGGGGCAACAGGGAGTTGATCGGGCGAGGTTGTTGTTCTTCGTGCCTCGGGATCGATCATCTGGCAGGGGATGCGGGGTATAAAGCTCAATTTTCTTACATGTGCTATTAAAAAAACTAACAGCTTCAAGGTGCCCTCCTGTCCATGCCCATTCGCCGTTTGCCACCCCTCAACGCCGTGCGTGCCTTCGAGGCTGCCGCCCAGCTCGGCAGCTATGTCGCCGCCTCCAAGGCCCTCCATGTCACCCAGCCCGCCATCGGCCGCCATGTGAAGTTGCTGGAGGAATGGCTGGGTGTGCAACTGTTCGACCGCACCCCGCGTGGCGTCGAACTCACGCCGGCCGGGCGGCAGTACTACGCGCGCATCAGCGCCGCCCTGGGGCAGATTGCCGATGCCGGTGACGAGGTGGCGAAGAAGGGCGCGGTGCGCTGGTTGAAGATCCTCGCCGTGCCCGCATTCGCCAAACGCTGGCTGACCCCCAAGCTGGAAGCGGTGAGCCGTATGCGGCCCGGGCTGAAGATCGTCATCGAGCCCAACTCCACCTTCACCGAAGTCGACGGCAAGAGCGCCGACCTCGGCATCGTTTACGGCATGCCAGGGGACTACAGCGGAGCTCGAACAATCCTGATGCAGCCAAGGGTGTTTCCCGTGTGTTCACCGGAATACCTGGCCCGTACCGGACCGATCGAAATCGCCACAGACCTGGCGCGCCATGACCTCATTCACTACGACAGCGAATGGTGGAACCTCTGGTTCGCCCGCGTCGGCGTCGATGTGCAAGTGAGTGCGGACGTGCTCTACGTCAGCAACGACTATGTCCTGTCACTGGCTGAGGGCGGCCGTGGCATTGCCCTGGCCAATGAGGTGCTGGTGCGTCGTGAGCTGGAGAATGGCCTGCTGGTGAGGGCCGTCGACGTGGATGTGCCGCTGGAGAGCTACCAGTTGCTGACGCCGCCGGGACCGGTGTCGGCGGATGTGGAGTGGTTCAGCGAATGGATTGCGGCGGCATTGCGGGAGGATTTTCCGGAGGCGTTCGAGGAGGATGCAGGGGCGAAATCGTTGTAGGGGCGATTTCAATCGCCAAGCAACCCGAAGGGATGCCCTGCAGGGCCAGAAGGGGACACTGCGTGTCCCTTGGCGAATGAATTCGCCCCCACAGGGTGTGGCTGTGCCTCAGAACTTCTCCGCCTGCCCCACGTAGCGCCACTGGCCAACCGGCACCTTGCCCATGGGCACGCCGCCGATGCGGATGCGCTTCATGCCGATCACCTTCAGGCCAACGGCAGTGCAATAGGCTGCGATCAGCCCCTGTTTCGGGTTCTTCAGCGCGAAGCGCAGGTGGGTTTCGTTCTGCCAGCTGGCCTTCACCGGGGGCAGTTCGCCGCCCTTTATGCGGACGCCGCGCTTGAGCTTGTCCAGGCCGTTGTCGACCATGCTGCCGGACACCTCCACCACATATTCCTGCTCCAGCTTGCTGGCATCTTCGTTGAGCTTGCGCAGGGCGCGCCAGTCCTGGGTCAGCACCAGCAGGCCGCTGGCGCCGGGCTGGAGCGGCAGGGCCGTGGTCAGACGGGCGAAGTGGCTGCGCAGCAGACGCAGGTTGGCGCGGTCTTCCGGCCAATGGCTCTCTGGCGTGAGCTCGCGCTGGGCGGCTTCGAAGGAGAGGCCAGCGGGCTGGTTCAGCAGCAGGGTTACCGGGTCCTGCGGCTCGGGCGTGGCGCCGGGGAGCAGGGCGACAGTCTGGCCCTCGACCTTGAATTGCGGCTGCTCCACCACCTCGCCATCGACGGTGACCCAGCCACCCTCAATGTAGAGTTCGGCCTCCCGGCGGGAGCAGCCGGTGAGTTCGACGACGCATTTGGACAGGCGGATGGGGTCGGTCATGGAGGCAGCCAGTGGAGGGGAAAGGGCGCAATGGTAAACCCTTTGGCGGCTTTTCTGTGGGCTTCCTGCCTGTAGGGGCGATTTCAATCGCCAAGGGCTGCGAAGCAGCCTATTCCTTGTTAGGGCAGGCCTGCGGCCTGCTTGGCGAATGAATTCGCCCCTACAGTAGATCTGCCTATGTCAGGCAACCCACCACGCAGCCAGCATCTTGCGATGTTCCTGATGCGCCGCTTCCTGCACCGTCGGCACGAACTGCAACGCGGCGCCGGGCAGGCATTGCGCCAGGCGTGCCACGGCCAGCGGGGTGAGGGCGCCGAGGCGGGGGTAGCCACCGATGGTCTGGCGGTCGTTGAGCAGGGCGATGGGCTGGCCGTCCGGCGGGACCTGCACGGCGCCCAGGGCGATGCCCTCGGAAATCATCGACTGGGTCCTGCATTCCAGTTTCGGTCCGAGCAGGCGCACGCCCATGCGGTCGGCGCGGGTATCCACCGTCCACTGGCTATTGAAGGCATCGAACAGGCTCTGCCCGGAGAAGTCGCCAATTTGCGCGCCGAGGATCAACTCCAGACGAGCATCAGCGCTGAAATCGGGAATCTCTGCGCGCGGCATGTTGCGCATCTGCACGGCGTCGCCCTGCCAGCGCAACTGGTCGCCCATGGCCAGGGCTTTGCCGTTCGCGTTGAGGCCGCCCAGTTCTTCGCGGGCGACGGTCGACACGCTGCCCAACTGACGTTCGCCGCGGAACCCCCCCGGCGCGGCGAGATAGGCGCGAACACCCCGACGCGGATGGGCGAACTCCAGGCGCTGGCCTGTGCGCACCTTGAAGGCACCCCAGGCGGGGAGTGGTTGACCGTCGAGCGTGGCGCCCAGGTCGGCACCGGCGATGGCCAGGGTGCCGTCGCCCTGGCAGGTCAGGCTGACGGAGCCCAGGCCGACTTCCACTACCGCGGCATCCAGCGGATTGCCCAGCAGCCAGTTGGCCCAGCCCATGGAGACCCAATCCAGCGCACCGCCCTGCGTCACGCCCAGGTGACGGCAGCCGAAGCGACCTCGGTCCTGGAGGAGGATGAAGGGCGTGCTGCGGTCGATGAAGAGGCTCATGGCAAGGTCTCCAGCGGGGTGTCGTCGCCGCCCAGGCGGATGAATTCAGCGCGGTCGATGGGTTCGAAACGCACCCGGTCGCCGGCCTGCAGCAGGCTGTAGCCGGGAAGATCCAGATCGAACAGGCGAACCGGCGTGCGTCCCAGCAGGTTCCAGCCGCCGGGGCTTTCAACCGGGTAGACCGCCGTCTGCCGTTCGGCGATACCGACGCTGCCGGGGGCGATGCGTTTGCGCGGCGTGGTCAGGCGCGGTGCGGCGAGCGCTTCCTCCACCAGCCCCATGAAGGCGAAACCGGGGGTGAAGCCGAGGGCGAACACCTGGTACTCGCGCTGGCTGTGTCGTTGCACCAGTTCAGCGACGCCGAGGTGTTTGCGCTGGGCCAGGGGTTCGAGGTCTGGCCCGACGCTCGGGTCATACCAGGTGGGAATGACGTGGCTGCGGCCGCTGGCGCGGGTTTCCGGGCTGAGGTCGGACAGGGCCCCGGCAATCAGCTCGCGGGCCTGGCGCGGGTCCAGTTGCTGCAGGTCGTAGTGCAGCAGCAGGGTGGTGTAGGAGGGCACCAGGTCCACCAGTGCATCGCCGAAAGTTTCACGCAGGCGAGTGCCAGCGGCCAGCATCCAGGGCATGTTGGCTTCGTCGATGCGGTCGAACAGGCGCAGGATGAAGGCGTCGATGGACGCCACTTCGATGCGCAACTGCGGGGTGCTCATTGGGCCTCCAGCGCTTCGCGTATGCGTTTGACCGCGGCGATCGAGCCGGGGTTGTCGCCGTGCACGCAGAGGGTGTGCGCCTTCAACGGCAGGTCGCTGCCATCGCTGGCGCGCAGGGACTCGCCTCGGGCGAGGGTGATGGCCTGAGCTACCACCTGTTCCGGGTCGTGGTGCACCGCACCGGGCAGGTTGCGTGACACGAGATAGCCATTGCCGTCATACGCGCGGTCGGCGAAGGCTTCGAACCACAGGGTTACACCGTATTCATCACCGATGGCCTGGGCGGCGCTGTTGTCGCGGGTGCTCATGAGCATCAGCGGCAATTGCGCGTCGTAGGCGGCCACGGCGCGCATCACGGCGGCGAGGATGGCCGCGTCGCGCATCATGTCCTGGTACAGCGCGCCATGGGGCTTCACGTAGCTGACACGGGCGCCCTGGGCACGGCAGAGGCCTTCGAGGGCGCCGATCTGGTAAAGCATCAGGTCTTCCACTTCGGCGGGCGAACAGGCCAGGGAGCGGCGGCCGAAACCCACCAGGTCCGGGTAGCCGGGGTGGGCGCCGATGCTCACCCGGTGCTTCACCGCCAGGGCGATGGTGCGGCGCATGGTGCCGGGGTCGCCAGCGTGGAAGCCGCAGGCGATGTTGGCGCAGTCGATCAGGGGCATCACGTCGGCATCCAGGCCCATGGTCCAGGGTCCGAAGCTTTCGCCGATATCGCAGTTCAACAGCATTCTGCTCATGGTCTGTTCTCCAGGCAGGCGAAGGCCTGCCGCCGGCCACGGGCTCGGCAGCAGGCGGGACGAGAGAAGGGGGTTAGAGCTCGAGTTGCTTGCCGCGGGTTTCCGGCAGGCTGAGCGCGGCGAGGATGACCACTCCGTAGGACACCGCCGCGAAACCGCCGATGCCCACGCCCAGCGAGACGTGCTGGCTGAGGATGCCGATCAGCATCGGGAAAAGCGCGGCCACGGCGCGGCCGATGTTGTAGCAGAAGCCCTGGCCCGAACCCCGGATGCGGGTGGGGAACAACTCGGTGAGGAAGGAGCCCATGCCGCTGAAGATGCCCGAGGCGAAGAAGCCCAGGGGGAAGCCCAGCCAGAGCATGGCGGTATTGCTTACCGGCAGGTTGGTGTAGAGCAGCACCACGACGAAGGAGCCGACGGCGAAGAGGATGAAGTTCTTCTTGCGGCCAATCAGGTCGGTGAGGAAGGCGCTGATCACATAGCCCACGTAGGAGCCGAGGATCACCATCGCCAGGTAGCCGCCAGTGCCCAGTACGGTAAGCCCGCGCTCGGCCTTGAGGAAGGTCGGCAGCCAGGAAGTGATGGCGTAGTAGCCACCCAGGGCACCGGTGGTCAGCAAGGATGCGCGCAGGGTGATGCTGAGCATGCCGGGGGCGAAGATCTCGTAGAAATTGACCTTCTCGGCGCCCTGGTTGTGCTTGCGGGCTTCCTTGTAGATTTCCGGTTCTTTCACCAGGCGACGAACCACGATGACGAAGATCGCCGGCAGCAGGCCCAGCATGAACAGGGCGCGCCAGGCATCTTCCGGTGGCAGGATGCTGAACATCAGCGCGTAGAGGATGGCGGTCATGCCCCAGCCAAGGGCCCAACCGGACTGCACCAGGCCCACGGCCTTGCCACGATCCTTGGCCTTGATGACTTCACCGATCAGCACCGCGCCGGCGGTCCACTCGCCACCGAAGCCGAAGCCCATCAGGGTGCGGGCGATCAGCAGCTGTTCGTAGCTCTGCGCGAGGCCGCAGAGGAAGGTGAAGAAGGCGAACCAGAGCACCGTCAGTTGCAGGGTCAGGACGCGACCGATGCGGTCGGAGAGAATGCCGGCAACCCAACCGCCAGCGGCGGAGGCGAGCAGGGTGAGGGTATGGATGAGGCCGGCTTCACCGGTGCTGATACCCCAGATGGCGATCAGTGTGGGGATGACGAAGCTGAGCATCTGGGTGTCCATGCCGTCCAGGCCGTAGCCTATCTTGCAGCTCCAGAAGGTCCGGCGTTCCTGCTTGCTGAGGGCCCGGTACCAGCCGAAATGGCCGCCCTGGTCGATATCCAGGCCGCCGCCCGCGTGGGTTGCGTGTTTTTGCATGGGGTTCTCCGATCGCTGTTCTTGGCGTTGTATGAGCATTCGGGGGATGCGGAGTCGACGCCCGCAGCCTGTGGGCGGATTCTTGTGCCGGGGTCGGCGGATCGTCCAACTAATTAAAGCGGCCGCCGGGGATAAGAAATTCCGATACCCGATCAGTGGCGCCAGGATCGATGACGCTCGCGCCGTGCGCAGGAAGCGTTCGTCGTTCCGGAGACTGCGCGGTACAGGAAGTGCTTGAATCTACTGTATCTTTTCGCGCTTGCTGCGTTTGAAACCTTGCTTGCCGGTAATCGCCATGAACCTGAAGTTCCTTGAAACCTTCGTCTGGGTCGCCCGCCTGAAAAGCTTTCGCCTGACCGCCGAGAAGCTATTCAGCACGCAGGCGTCCATTTCCAGCCGTATCGCCGTACTGGAAGATGAGCTGGGCGTGAAGCTGTTCGTGCGCGACTCCCGTGGCGTGACGCTCACGCCGGAAGGACACAAGGTGCTGGAGTATGCCGAGCAGATGATGGACGCCATGCACGCCCTGCGGCAGGCCATCGATACCAGCACCGCCACCCAGGGGCGCATTCGTATTGGCGCTATGGACACGGTGATCCACACCTGGCTGAGTCCCCTGGTGTCGAAGGTGAACGAGCTGTATCCGGCGGTGGAGATCGAGCTGATGGCCGACACCGCGCGCAACCTTTCCGAGCAGTTGCAGAAGGGCTACCTGGACCTGATCTTCCAGACCGATCCGCTGCGCCACGAGTCAGTGCTCAACCTCGAACTGGGCGGCTACCCGCTGTGCTGGATCGTATCCACCGGGTCCATCTATCACCGCGACTACGCTTCCCTCGCCGAATTGGCCCGCGAGCGAATCGTGACCTTCTCCAAGCACTCGCGGCCGCATCAGGACGTGCTCGGCCTGCTGCACGCCAATGGCGTGACGACGCCACACCTGAGTTGCGTGAACTCGGTCGCAGCCATGACCCGCCTGCTGCGTGACGGCTTCGGGGTCGGCGCCTTGCCACCGGCGCTGGTAGCCCAGGAACTGGAGCGCGGCGAGCTGACCATCCTGCGCGTCGGGCCGATGCCGCCTGTCCTGCCCCTGGTGGTGTCCTGGCGCGGCGGCACCGGACTGGAGCTGGTGGACCAGGTGGTGGATGTGAGCAAGTCGGTGGTGGCGAACTACGCCGAGAACGTCGGCAGGGAACGTTTCATTCCGGCCGAGCTGAAAAAGGGAGAAGGGCGCCCACGCGCGTTGTGAATCAATTTTCCCGATGCCCGGCCCCGGAAAAATCTTGTTGGACGAGCCGTCTACTGCGCTTCTAAAAACAACGTCCAGAACAATAATCGGAGCCGGCCCATGACCTCGCAGCAACTCGCCCAACTTCCGCCTTATGAACTGCGCCGGCTGATCCGCCGTGGCGACTACAGCGGCCACACCAGCGGCCTGGGGCAGCGCCATCTGCAGGCCAACATCGTGATCCTGCAGAAATCCTGGGCGGACGAATTCCTCCGCTTCTGTGTGCTCAACCCCCGCTCCTGCCCATTGCTGGATGTGACCGAACCGGGCTCGCCGTACTTCGAGAAGCTCGGTGCGGACGTCGACGTGCGCAGCGATGTGCCGCGTTACCGAGTCCACCGTCGCGGGCGCGAATTCGAGGAAGTGACCGACATCGGCGAGCTTTGGGAGGCGGACTTCGTCGCCTTCGCCATCGGCTGCTCCTTCTCCTTCGAGCAAGCTTTGCTGGATAGCGGCATTCATCTGCGGCATATCGAAATGGGGCGCAACGTCGCCATGTACCGCACCGCCATCGACACCCACCCGGCCGGGCGCCTGGCGGGCAAGACGGTGGTTTCCATGCGGCCGATGAAGGCCGCCGACGCCGTGCGCGCGATCGAAATCACCGCGCGTTTTCCCATGACCCACGGCGCGCCGGTGCATATCGGCGACCCGTCCCTGATCGGAATTGCCGACATCGCCGCTCCGGATTACGGCGACGCGGTACCGGTGCATGCCGATGAAATCCCACTGTTCTGGGCCTGTGGCGTTACCCCGCAGGCGGTGCTGGCCGAAGCCGAGCCCGAGCTCTACATCACCCATGCGCCGGGACACATGCTGGTGAGCGACAAGCTCTACGGCGAGGTTTAGCTGCCTCTGTGGGGGCGATTTCAATCGCGATGCAGACCGCAGGTCTGCCCTGCTGCCTACGGGGACTGCTGCGCAGTGCTCAGCGAATGAGTTCGCTCCCACAACAGGCACGATACCGCTGTCGTCTTGCGACATCTCCGTCGCTTTGGTCTTAACTTCGTCTCCAGACGCCCACGGAAGGATTGGAGACCGACATGATCCCCGCAAAAGGACTGATTCTGGCGCTGAGCGCCACGAGCCCGCTCGCCATGGCCGACGCCGGCCCGTCATTCGACTGCGCGAAGGCCCAGGGCATCGAGCAGCAGGTCTGCAAGAGCGCCGACCTTAGCGCGCTCGACCGGCAGATGGCCGATGCCTACAAGAAAACCCTGGCCGCCACGGACGCGGCGACCCAGAAGCGCCTTCGCGCCGAACAGCGCGGTTGGCTCAAGGGGCGCGATGATTGCTGGAAGGCCGACGACCAGAACCAGTGCCTGACGCTCAGCTACCAGAGCCGACTGGTGGAATTGCAGATCCAGTCCGGCGGAGCGACGGCACCGAAAGCGGTGGAATTTGCCTGCGGTGACAACAGCAAGCCTTTTGCAGCGAGCTTCTACAACAACGTGGAACCCAACGCCGCAGTCCTAACCTATGGGGGCGACCAGGTCATCGCCATCAGCCAACGGACTGCCAGCGGCGCCCGCTACAGCAATGACGGCGTCGATTTCTGGGAGCACCAGGGTGAAGCCAGGGTGGAGTGGTACGGCACCCAACTGACCTGCAAACCCGTGCACTGATCAGGTATTGCCGGGGACTTCCCGGCTGAGTTTGTCGGCCGCCCGCTGCAGACGTTGCAGGTCGATGCGAAGCTGGTGCAGCGCTTCGCGGCGGTCGTGCAGAATTTCCCGCACGTAGCAGTGACCGGTGAGTCCGCGCAGCAACAGCGCGGCCCCGAGCCCGATGTCCCAGACGCCCAGCAAACCACCGCGCCGGAAGCCACGCCGGGCCATCAACAGGCCTCCGACAATGGAACCGGCCCGCTCGAGCCCATGCACGTTCTGCTCGTACGCGGGGCCGTGGATCTGCCATTGGTTGTCCATAGCGGGTTTCCTCCCGTGTTGGTTTGAAGCTTGACCGGCTGGAGCCGCGCCCCGTTCCGGTACCGGGACGAGCGGTCAGCTACGCGCCTGGTGCTTGGCGGCCTTCTTCGCCGGGCTCATCAGGTACACGGTGAGGATGAAGCGCGCGGGCACCAGGGACAGCAGGCCGAGCATGCCGAACACCGCAACCAGGGTGACGCCGCCCGGGGTGGACGTCACTTCGCTGAACATCGCCAGGCCAACCGCGAGCAGGAACATCACGACCCCGAACCATTGCAGACCCTGGGCCCAGCGGAAAACCGGGGACTGGCGAACTTCGCGCAGATGCCGGTTCGATTCGTTTTCTTCGACCATGCTTGTGTCCTCGGCAGTCTCGTTTGGACCGGACGGCAGCGGTTCCCGGCATCCATTCAGCATGCATGGGGCGAAGAGGTTCAGTCAGATGGGCGACGAGTGGCCGGAAACTGGTCATCCCCGAGTAGCTGGACTATGCCTTTATCGATTCCAGATGCCGGAGCCGGGATGGGCTCCGGGAAACAGCCGCGAATGAATGGAGTTCGGAGACGCAAATCCATGCCCTTTATCGATGACCTGGCCTTCGTGCTCGCATTTTTCACCAGCATCACCTGTGGCCTGATGGGGGGACTGTTCTTCGCCTTCTCCAACTTCGTCATGCGGGCGCTGGAACGCATCTCACCAGAGGCCGGCATCGCCGCCATGCAGGCGATCAACCGGACCGTGCTGAACCGCATCTTCCTCTCCACCTTCCTGGGCACCTCAGTGGCCTGCGCGTTGCTCACGCTCTATGCCTTTGTGCATTGGGAGGTGTCGGGAACACTTTTCCTGCTCATCGGCAGCCTGCTGTACCTGGTGGGCAATTTCGGTGTGACGCTGGTGTGCAATGTGCCACGCAACAATGCCCTGGCGCGGCTGGACGCCGGGAGCCTGGAGTCGTTGGCGTACTGGCGTATCTATCTGGAGCAATGGACTCGCTGGAACCATGTGCGCACCGGCACCGCGCTGGGTGCCGCGATGCTGCTGATGATCGGGTTGTTCATGATGCTGACGATGGATTAGCGCAATCAGCGCGCGACCGGCGGGATACTCAGTGCACCACGGAACCCCCTGGCTGCGTAATAGGACTGCGCCCCGTTGTGATAGACGAACACAGCGTCGTAGCGACGGTCGCAAAAGAGGGCGCCGCCGAGCTGGCGGATGGCGGCCGGAGTCTGGATCCAGCTGGAGGTCTTGCTATCGAAACAGCCCCGCTCCTGCAAAGCCCGATACTGCTGCTCCGTCAGGATCTCGATGCCGATGGCGGCAGCCATGTCGAGGGCGCAGCCAGCAGGCTTGTTCTCCTTCCTGGCATCCAGGCTCTCCCGGTCATAGCACAAGCTCCTGCGCCCGGCGGGACTTTCCGCGGAGCAGTCGACGAACACGTAGGCATCGTTATCCCGATCGTGGAACACCACATCCGGCTCGCCGCCCGTTCGCTCCATCTCGGCCAGGACGTGCAGTTTCTCCGGCTGGCATTCCAGCCTGGCTTGAACCGCGGACCATTCGATTTCCTGGTGTCGATCCATGTTCGCTTCGAAGCGTGCTTGCAAGGCTTCGAGCAGACCTTCGTATTGTGCGGCTTTCATCACCCTTCCTCCCTGTGATTCCTGACCTTTCCCTGGTATGGCTTGCGGGTCAGCGCGTTGTCGTATGGGAGAGCAAGCATAGACGTTGCTCGGAAACTGGCGTGCGCGCTGTAGCCTGGCTCCGGCCGCTGCTCTAAGCTGCGGCCTTCTTGAACGATCACCGCCCAGGGCAGGCCATGACCAAGACCAAGACCTCCAACGACCCGCTACATGGCATCACGCTGGAAAAGCTTCTGAACGAACTGGTGGCCCACTATGGCTGGGACGGACTGGCCAGCCGCATCGATATCCGCTGCTTCAGGAACGACCCCAGCATCAAGTCCAGCCTTGCCTTCCTGCGCAAGACGCCCTGGGCTCGGGAAAAGGTCGAGGCCCTGTTCACCCAGTTGCGTCAGCAACAGGGGTGACGCGTTCCGCCATCGCTGATCCAGCCATCTTCATTCCCTTGATCGAGGAACTCTCCATGGCCTCCTACGAAGAACTCTTCTCCATTGGTGAGCGCTTCGAAGCGTTCGTCGGCCACGGACTGCCCGCGGAAATCGCAGCGGTGCAGACCGTGCAGCGCAAACTTGCCAACCCTGGCGTCATCAGCCACGAGACTGTGCAGCGGCTGCGAGCCATCCAGGGTCGCTACCACCTCCTGGTGGCTGGCGAAATGTGGTGTCCGGATTGCCAGATCAACGTCACGGTCATGGATTACCTGCAACGCGCGCAGCCGAACGTCGATCTGGCGGTCATCACCAAGGGCCGTGCCGAAGACGATTTGCTCGGGCGCCTGGAAATCGACCGTGTCCCGATTCCCCTGGTGGCGGTGCTGGATGGGGAGTTCCGGTTGGTCGGCCGCTTCGTCGAAAAGCCCCGGGATGTCATTGCCGGTGGCGAGGCGATGAAGCCGGACTACCGGGCGGGACATTTCCTGGACAGTACGTTGCGTGACCTGCTGTCGATCTTCGAGGCAGCGGAGGGCCGTGCGGCCAACTGAGCCGCGGACAGGGCTCGGGCTGTTCGCGAGCAGAGCTCGCTCCTACAGGGGGTATGGCGCGGAGGGCTGGATGACACGCCTCGGAAGCAACCAGTGAAAACGCCCCGGCTTCAAGGCCGGGGCGTTTCTTTTGGCGCGGGCTGAAGGTGAATCAATCCACGACCACATTCAGTGCAACATCGATATTGCCGTGGGTGGCCTTGGAGTAGGGGCAGATCTCGTGGGCTTCCTTGGCGATGGCCTCGGCGACCTCGTACGGCAGGCCCGGAGCGGTGACGTTGAAGCGCGCCTGGATGAAGTAGGCGTTGCCGGTCATGCCCAGGTCCACTTCGATCTCCACGGCCAGGCCTTTTGGCAGTTCCACTTTACGCTGCTGGGCCACCAGGCCGATGGCGGCGATGTAGCAGGCCGACCAGGCACCGGCGAACAGTTGCTCCGCAGTGGGATGGGGTTGGGTGGCTTCGAACTGGATGGCTGAATCCGCGCTGCCGCCGCGCGGGGCAGAGAGTTTGATGTCCAGACGACCGTGATCGCTGCGTGCCGCGCCTTCGCGGTGGGCGACGGTGGTGTGGGTCTTGCCGGTGAACAGTACTTTTTCGATCTTGCTCATGTGTAGTTCCTCAACGTTTGTGTGCTTGATATCGGAGTATTAGCTTGTGATCGCATAAGATTAAAGCGCGTGCGATGTAAAAATATTTGCGCTCTATGCGATCGGCGTCAATGGGCGAGGTGGGTTTCTCGATAAACGGTCGTATACGATTGAATTCGAGGCGAGCGCCGACGATTGGGTAGGAGCGAGCTCTGCTCGCGAAAGGTCAGGACGTTCGCTCACCGCCCGCTTCACGCAAGCAAGCGTCGGCGTCGGCGGAAATGCCCGCCATAATGCTGCGCTTCGTATGTGCCGATCCCGCAGGCCCGTCCTCCTATGTCATTCGCCGAACTGTTTCTCCTGGGAATTCCCGCTGTCCTGCTGACGGGCATTTCGAAAGGCGGGTTCGGTGGCGCGCTGGGCGGCATCGCGGTGCCCTTGCTGGCGCTGATGATGCCGCCGACCCAGGCGGCGGCGATCATGCTGCCCATCCTGTGCATGGCGGACATCACCGGCCTGCGCCGCTTCTACGGCAAGTGGGACCTGCACAACCTGAAGATCATGCTGCCCGGTGCGCTGCTGGGCGTGCTGGCCGGCACCCTGAGCTTCGGCCTGCTGAGCGAGCGCCTGATCGGGCTGATGATCGGCGCCATCGCCATCGTGTTCTTCCTGCTCAACGTGCTGAACGCTGGCGCGTCCCAGGCGGCCAGCGTGCCGAAGCTGGGCAAGGGCACCCTGCTATCTGGGATCGCGGGCTTCACCAGTTTCGTCGCTCATGCGGGCGGACCGCCGATCATGATGTACCTGCTGCCGCAACGTATGGATAAGGTGCGCTACGTGGCCACGGTCAACTGCTTCTTCCTGCTGACCAACGCCATCAAGCTGGTGCCCTACGCGCTGCTGGGGCAGTTCACCACCACCAGCCTGACCGCCAGCCTGGCCCTGGCGCCCATCGTGGTGGCGGGCGTATGGCTGGGTATCTGGCTGCAGAGCCGCGTCAACCACACCTGGTTCTACCGCGTTGCCTGGGCCGGTTTGCTGGTGACGGGAGTGCAGTTGCTCGTGCAGAACGCATAGGTTGCAGTGAAGGGAGGCGGGACGCCCATTTCTGTCCATCCGGACAAAAAAAGGCCGCCACGGTGCGGTCAACTTACGGGGGGAGGTGGCGACCGTGGCGACTTCAGTTGTCCTCTGCAAGGGGACAGTTTCACAGTAGTCCATGTCAGAAAAAGTGCGTCGGCTTTCCGTCGAGGAAATGGGTTTGATGTAACGCCATTTGTCCGGGACCCCGTGAGTGACACGGAACGCTGCATGTGCATACCAGTCAGCTCTGCACTTGGCTCTCGAATTCCGGCCACCGGTCGGATCAGTCGGGGCGGTGTGGCAGGACCGTCGCACTCATCCGTGCAGGGACAAATCCCCATTTGCGCGTCTCTGGGTGGGCGGTGCATCCACCGATATCGTCCACCTGCTGGCGCCCAACGTGTTCTATTTCGACAAGCCGCGCTTCAGCAATCCACCGGTACTGCCGCTTTGCACGCCAACGAGTCGCGCCTGGACTCAACGGCATTGCTGGAGGCTGCTATAAGTCTGGAGTGTTCGAGTTGGGGGACTCCAGATGGACGTGGCGGCAATGCTGGGAAAGCGGTCTTGGGGAGCGCAGAGCGAAGCGGTTGCGCCGCCGGGGCAGTTCAATCTCCTGCGCTGGTTCTCGCTGGTCAGCCTGCTGATCATCGGTACGGTGGCCATTGGTATCGGGACCGTTTCAACACGATTTCTCGTCAGCGAGAGCCTGGAACGCGACGCGATGCTCTCGGCGCAATTCATCCAGACCCTGGCGCTCGGCGAGATGCGCCATCACGGTTTGCAAGGCATGGAAATGGGTGATGTGCTGGTGCCCCATCAGTACGGCATGCTCACTGACGGCACCGTGAAGAATCGCGAGCGCGCCCGCTCGGAGTTCCTCGATCACCTGTCCCATGTGCCGGATTCGCTCCTGGCCACCATCTTTTCCCCGGATCGCACGGTCATCTGGTCCACCAACCCTGAGCTGGTGGGGCAGCGCATCGACGACGACGAGGCGCTGGAGGAGGCTTTCGAGTCGGGCGGGCGCATTTCCGCCGAGTACAAGGATATTGAGGAAGGTCGGGTTGAGCAGAAGTTCCTGCGCCCACCGAAGATGTTCTTCATCGAGAACTACATCCCGCTGATCGACGCCAATGGCGAAGTGAAGGCCATGGTGGAAATCTACAAGGAGCCGGTGGACCTGATCGACCGCGTCAACCGTGGCTATCGCATGATCTGGCTGGCCACCGTCATCGGCGGGGTGCTGATGTACTTCGGGCTGTACTGGATTGTGCGGCGCGCTTCACTGCTCTTGGCGGCGCAGCAGGCACAACTGGTGGCGAACAGTACCTACGTGGGACTCGGGGAAATGTCGTCCGCGGTGGCTCACAGCCTGCGCAATCCGCTGGCGTCGATTCGCTCCAGCGCGGAACTGGCCCAGGAAATGGAAGGGCCGCCGGCACGCAAGTGCGTCGACGACATCATCACCCAGGTCGACCGCATGTCCGCCTGGGTGCGCGATCTGCTGCTGTGCCTGCGTCCGTTGCAGGGTGACTCGGAGCAGGTCGACCCGATGGAAGCGGTACACGCGACCCTGCGCAACTTCGACCAGCAGTTGTCCAGGTCGCAGATCCAGGTCGAGTGCAGCGACACCGCCGCTCCGCTGGTAGTCAGCCATCAACTTCTGTTGGCCCAGGTGCTCAACAGCGTGATCGCCAATGCCATCGAGGCGATGCCCAATGGTGGTCGCCTCAGCATCACGGCGGCGCCCGATAACGGCGGGCAGTGGCTGCACCTGACGATAAGGGACACCGGCAAGGGCATGTCGAGGCAGCAGGAGATGATGGCTTTCAAATCCTTTTACACCACCAAGCAGGGCGGTCTTGGTATTGGCCTCATCATGGTCAAGCAGATCATGGAGCGATTCGGCGGCAAGGCCAGCCTGACCAGTCGCGAGAACGAAGGCACCAGTGTGTGCCTGAGCTTCAAGGTGGCGGAGCGCGTGGCCTGACCCGTCAGCCGAGGAGTTGGCGCAGTTCTTCGGCCAGGGGCATCGGCTTGAAGGCACTCACCCTGGCCCGGCCGGTATTGCCCAACGGAACCCAGATCCGCGAGAAGAGCAGGGCGGCGGGCATGCGCAGGGCCTGCCCGAGCACCTCCCGGTAATCCCCTTGTTGCCAACCGACGCGCAGCATCAGCCAGTGGCTACGGGTGTGCGCCCACGCCAGGCGTTGCGTGAGGATGTGCGCGCGTTCGAGCCAGGGCCAGACGCGCTCCGGCTCGTGGGCTGCAAGGGCTTGATTGGCCTGCTGGAAGGCCTGGTCGATGGCGATGCGGAGTTCGGTTTTCATGGCGAGCGCTCCTGCGAAGGGACAAGTGATTGCAGTGAACACCCTGTAGTTACTTCATGGTCAAGGGCTAACTCGTGGTGGGCTGAAGCCCACCTTACGGATGCCCCGGCTCTCGCATAATTCAAGGGTGGATGTCGCACTTCACATCCACCATCCAAGGGCCCGGCTACCTCCAATGGTGGGTCGATGAAGCGTGACCCACCCTACGAAAGGCCTCGGTGCTCCTGGAAATACTGGCGGAAGAACTCCACCGTCACGCGGATCTTGGCCGAGGTGGCAAGGGGCGCGGCGTACACCGCCCAGATGTTCGCTGGCTGGCGATACTCGGGCAGGACATGCACAAGGCGTCCGCATTCCAGGCTGTCGCTGACGTCCCACCAGGAGCGCAGGGCAATACCGCGTCCATCCACGGCCCACTGGTGGACGATCTCGCCGTGGTTGGCGGAGAGCGGACCGGTGACCTTCACGTTTTCCTCGCCGGCCGGGCCGCGCAGGCGCCAGAGCCCGAAGGGGTGGTCACGCTCCTTGATCACCAGGCAGTCGTGGCCGGCCAGATCAGCTAGGCTGCCGGGCACGCCGTGGCGCGCCAGGTAAGAGGGGGCGGCGCAGAGGATGCGGCTGTTCTCGGCCAGCGGCTTGGCGATCAGGTTGGGGGCGATGTTGTCGCCGATGCGGATGTCGAGATCGAAGCCTTCGTCGATCAGGTCCACCAGCCGGTCGAACAGGTCCAGGCGGATATCCAGCGCCGGATACCGCTCCGACAGCGCCGACAACGCCGGGGCCACCAGGCGCCGGCCAAGACCGAAGCTGCTGACGATGCGCAGTTGCCCGCGCGGCTCTTGGTGCAGCTCGGACACTTCGTCAGTCATCCGTTCCACCGCGTCGAAGATGGTCTGCGCCCAGCGATACACCCGCTCGCCATCTTCGCTCACCGCCACGCGCCGGGTGGTGCGGTGCAGCAGGCGCACGCCCAGGCTTTCTTCCAGCAGGCGGATGCGCTTGCTGACGAAGGCGGGGGAGGTGCCCATCTCGCTGGCAGCGGCGGCGAAGCTGGAGCGGCGGGCGACGAGGACGAAGACGCGGAGGTCTTCCAGGTTCGGCAGACTATTCACGGTTCGTGTCTTATCTATCAATGAAGTGCTGGATTATCTTTGTTGTCGGCCCTTATAGCATGGTCATCACCCCGCCTGAACAGGGCGCCTTCACCAAGGGCACGACCAGATGAACAAGAAGACATTCAAGATCGCCGCCATCCCCGGCGACGGCATCGGCAACGAAGTTCTCCCCGAGGGCCTGCGGGTCGTCGAAGCGGCGGCCCGCAAGTGGGGCCTGGACCTTTCCTTCGAGACCATCGAATGGGCCAGCTGCGACTACTACCTGCAGCACGGCAAGATGATGCCGGACGACTGGTTCGAGCAGTTGAAGGGCTTCGATGCGCTCTACTTCGGTGCCGTGGGCTGGCCGGACAAGGTGCCCGACCACATTTCCCTCTGGGGCTCGCTGCTGAAATTCCGCCGCGACTTCGACCAGTACGTGAACATCCGCCCGGTGCGCCTGTTCCCCGGCGTACCGTGCCCGCTTGCCGGCCGTGAGCCTGGCGATATCGACTTCGTGGTGATCCGCGAGAACACCGAGGGCGAGTACTCCTCCCTGGGCGGTCGCATGTTCGAAGGCACCGAGCACGAATTCGTGCTGCAGGAGTCGGTGTTCACTCGTCGTGGCGTTGACCGCATCCTCAAGTACGCCTTCGACCTGGCCCAGACCCGCGAGCGCAAGCAACTGACCGCCGCCACCAAGTCCAACGGCATGGCGGTGAGCATGCCCTACTGGGACGAGCGGGTGGCTGCGATGGCCGGGAAGTACCCGGAGATCAAGTGGGACAAGCAGCACATCGACATCCTCTGCGCGCGCTTCGTGCTGCAGCCGGATCGCTTCGACGTGGTGGTGGCCTCCAACCTGTTCGGCGACATCCTCTCCGACCTCGGCCCGGCCTGCGCCGGCACCATCGGCATCGCGCCCTCGGCCAACCTCAACCCGGAGCGCAACTTCCCGTCGCTGTTCGAGCCGGTGCACGGTTCGGCCCCGGACATCTACGGCCGCAACATCGCCAACCCCATTGCCATGATCTGGTCGGGCGCGCTGATGCTGGACTTCCTCGGCAACGGCGACGAGCGCTACAAGGCAGCCCACGACGGCATCCTGCGCGCCATCGAGCAGGTCATTGCCGAAGGCCCGGTGACCCCTGACCTGGGCGGCAAGGCCTCGACCCAGGAAGTGGGCAAGGCGATCGCCGACGCACTGTAAGCCTTAATCCGGCCGCCTTTGAGAAAAGGCGGCCGGCGCTTTTCCGCAGGTGACAGACGGCCTGCAAATTGTCCGACAGGAGTTGCTTTAAACGCACATTTCGGACAAGCTGTTAACCAATGGATTAACGTAAACCAATGATTAACAAGTAGCGTAGTCCGGTAGCCTCCCTGCCTGAGGGGGCGCCGGGTTATCCAGTTCCAGGAGCAATAGATGTCCAACAACAATAAGAAAGACATGTTCTTGATCACGGCGAGCCTGATCGCCGTGGCCCTGACCGTGTTTGGCCTTGCTGCTTTCCCTGCCGAGTCCGAGGCGCTTGCCAACCGGCTCTTCGAGATTTCCACCCGTACCTTCGGCACCACCGTTCAGCTGTTCGTGTTCGGCACCGCCCTGGCCGTGCTGTACCTGGCCTTCAGCAAGTACGGCAACATCCGTCTTGGCAATGGCAAGCCGGAGTACTCGAACATGACCTGGGTGTTCATGTTCATCTGCGCCGGCATGGGCTCTTCAACCCTCTACTGGGGCGTGATGGAGTGGGCTTACTACTACCAAACGCCCGGCCTGAACATCGCTCCCGGCACCCGCGAGGCGCTGGACTTCAGCGTCAGCTATTCCTTCTTCCACTGGGGCATCAGCGCCTGGTCGCTCTATGCGCTGTCGTCGCTGGCGCTCGCCTATCACTTCCACGTGCGCAAGAAGAGCGGCCTGGGCCTGGCTTCGATCATCGAAGCGGTTACCGGCTTCCGTGCCAACGGCCCGGTGGGTCGTCTGGTCGACCTGATCTTCCTGCTCACCATGTTCGGCGCGCTGACCGTGTCCCTGGCGCTCACGGCCTCCACCCTGACCCGCGGCCTCGCCGGCCTCACTGGTATTCCGGATACCTTCATCACCCAACTGGTAGTGATCGGCGCCGTGGCGGTGATCTTCTCCCTGAGTTCCTACATCGGCATCGACGGTGGCATGCAGCGCCTGTCGAAGATGGTGTGCGTGGGTGCGCTGGCCTTCGCGGGCGTGGTGTTCCTGGTCGGTCCGACCCAGTTCACCCTGAACAACACCGCCAATGCCATCGGCCTGATGATCCAGAACTACGTGCACATGAGCCTGTTCACCGACCCGGCGGGCGACGGGGCCTTCACCCGCAACTGGACGGTGTTCTACTGGCTGTGGTGGGTGTCCTACGCGCCGGGCGTGGCGATGTTCGTCACCCGCGTATCCAAGGGCCGCAAGATCAAGGAAGTGGTCGCCGCACTGCTGCTCGGCGGTAGCCTGGGCTGCTGGTTCTTCTTCGGCGCGCTGGAAAGCTACAGCATGCACCAGTTCATCACCGGCGCCATCGACGTGCCGCGCATCCTCAGCGAGCAGGGCGGCGAGTCAGCCGTGGAAATGCTGCTGACTGCGCTGCCCTTCGGCAAAGTGTTCCTGGCGGTGTACCTGTTCATCATGGCGGTGTTCTGCGCCTCCCACATGGACGCAGCGGCCTACGCCGTGGCAGCCACCAGCACCCGTAACCTGCAGGAAGGGCAGGATCCGACCCCGACGCATCGCCTGTTCTGGTGCGTGATGCTGACCCTGATTCCGCTGGCCATGCTGTTCGCCAAAGCGTCGCTGTCCACCATGAAAACCGCCGTAGTGCTGACCGCGATCCCCTTCCTGGTAATCCTGCTGACCAAGATCTACGGCTTCTTCAAGTGGATGATCCAGGACTACGGCAGCATGCCGGCCCACCTGATCGAGGAAGAAGCGGTGCGCCGCGCCCTGGACGAAAGCGTCGAGCCGCCGCAAGCGGAAGAGGACGTGCGCCTGAAAGCCGCCACCGCGCAATGAGTTAAGTTGCACTGATAAATAGGTTGGGCTGAGCTCTGCGAAGCCCAACGCGATGCTGAGCGAGGCTGTTGGGCTTCGCTTCGCTCAGCCGCAACCTACGGCCTACGGGCCAAAAAATTTTGCCCGATCTGTTAACTGACAGATTTGTGTTAACTAAAAGTAAAAAGCTGTGATGGCGCGGCCCCGGCCGATGCCTTTCAAATGCCTGGAGTACATAAGATGAACGATATCCAACGCCTGCCTGCCGACTTCTGCGCCAACGCCGATGAGGCCTACACCATTCCTGCCAGCTACTACACCCGCCCGGAAGTCTTCGATTTCGAGAAGGAAAAGATCTTCGCCAACAGCTGGGTCTGCGTCGGCCATCGCAGCGAAGTCGCCGAGAACAACGCGTACATCACCCGCGAGATCATCGGCGAGAGCATCATCGTCGTGCGCGGCCGCGACGCTGAACTGCGCGCCTTCTACAACGTCTGCCCGCACCGTGGCCACCAGCTGCTGCAGGGCGACGGCAAGGCGAAGAACGTCATCACCTGCCCGTACCACGCCTGGACCTTCAAGCTCGACGGCGAGCTGGCCCATGCACGCAACTGCGACCACGTCGCCAACTTCGACAAGGCCAACTCCAGCCTGGTGCAGCTTCGCGTGGAGGAATACGCCGGCTTCATCTTCGTCAACATGAACAAGGACGCTGGCTCCGTAGAAGAGCAGTTGCCCGGCTTCGAAGCCCGTCTGCGCCAGGCTTGCCCGGTAGTCGACGATCTGCACCTGGCTGCCCGCTTTGTCACCGAGACCCCGGCCAACTGGAAGTCCATCGTCGACAACTACATGGAGTGCTACCACTGCGCCCCAGCCCATCCGGGCTTCTCTGACTCCGTGGACGTCGGTCAGTACACCCACACCATGCACGGCAACTGGTCGCTGCAGTACGGCCTGGCCAAACCGTCCGAGAAGTCCTTCAAGTTCGATGAGTCGGTGAAAGACCCGTCCTTCAGCGGCTTCTGGGCCTGGCCGTGCACCATGTTCAATGCGCCGCCCGGCGGCAACTTCATGACCGTGATCTACGAGTTCCCGGTCAGCGCCGAAGTGACCCTGCAGCACTACGACATCTACTTCCTCAACAAGGACATCACCCCCGAGCAGCAGTCGCTGATCGAGTGGTACCGCGACGTGTTCCGTCCGGAAGACCTGCGCCTGGTGGAAAGCGTGCAGAAGGGCCTGAAGTCCCGCGGCTACCGCGGCCAGGGCCGGATCATGGTCGACAGCCAGCGCAGCGGCCAGAGCGAGCACGGCATCGCCCACTTCCACAACCTGATCGCCGTCGCCCACCTGGACCGTTGATGACCCCGGCCGCCGCCTGCGTGCGGCGGCCCGTGTCGCGAAGAGGAATGACCGAGTGAACCTGAAAGACAATGACCTGTTCCGCCAGCAGGCCTTCATCGCCGGCGCCTGGTGCGACGCCGATGACGGCCGCACCGTGGACGTGACCGACCCGGCCAGCAGCGAACTGCTGGGCCGTGTGCCGAACATGGGCGGCAGCGAAACCCTGCGCGCCATCGAAGCCGCTGATGCCGCACTGCCGGCCTGGCGTGCCCGCACTGCCAAGGAACGCGCGCAGATCCTGCGCCGCTGGTTCGAGCTGATGCTCCAGCACGAAGACGACCTGGCGCGACTAATGACCCTGGAGCAGGGCAAGCCTCTGACCGAAGCCGTGGGCGAAATCCGTTACGCCGCGTCCTTCATCGAATGGTTCGCCGAAGAGGGCAAGCGCATCTATGGCGACGTGATTCCTTCGCCGGCCGGCGACAAGCGCCTGGTGGTGATCAAGCAGGGCATCGGCGTCTGCGCTGCCATCACGCCCTGGAACTTCCCCTCGGCCATGATCACCCGCAAGGTGGCGCCGGCCCTGGCGGCGGGCTGCACCATCGTGGTCAAGCCGGCCAACGAGACCCCGTTCTCCGCCCTGGCACTGGCCGAGCTGGCAAAACGCGCGGGCGTGCCGGACGGCGTGCTCAGTATCGTCACCGGCGACGCGGTGGCCATCGGCGCCCAGCTCACCCGCCACCCGCTGGTGCGCAAGCTGAGCTTCACCGGCTCCACCCCGGTGGGCCGCCTGCTGATGGGCCAGTGCGCGCCCACCATCAAGAAGGTGTCCCTGGAACTGGGCGGCAATGCGCCCTTCATCGTCTTCGACGACGCAGATATCGATGCGGCAGTGGAAGGGGCGTTGGTCGCCAAGTACCGCAACGCCGGCCAGACCTGCGTCTGCGTCAACCGCTTCTACGTGCATGACGCCGTCTACGACACCTTCGCCGAACGCTTCGCCGCCCGCGTGCGCGACCTGCGCGTCGGTCACGGCCTGGAAGGCGCTACCCAGATCGGCCCGTTGATCACTGGCAAGGCCCTGGACAAGGTGCAGAGCCTGATCGCCGACGCGGTGGAGAAGGGCGCCGACATCCTGGTGGGCGGCGAAGGCCATGAACTGGGCGGCAACTTCCTGCAGCCCACGGTGCTGACCGGCGTGGCGCCGGGCATGCAGTTGCTGGATGAGGAAATCTTCGGTCCGGTGGCGCCCCTGGTGCGCTTCTCCTCTGACGAGGAAGTGGTGCGCCTGGCTAACGACACGCTCTACGGCCTGGCGGCTTACTTCTACAGCCGCGACATCGGCCGCGTGTGGAAGATCGCCGAGCAGCTGGAGTACGGCATGGTCGGCATCAACACCGGCCTCATCTCCAACGAGGTGGCCCCTTTCGGTGGCGTCAAGCAGTCCGGCCTCGGCCGCGAAGGCTCGAAGTACGGCATCGAGGACTACCTGGAAATGAAGTACCTGTGCCTCGCCGTCTGACGCCGGGCACCACGCACCATCAGGGCGGCGCCCGGCGCCGCCCGCAGTCGCAACAGAGGTGAGCGATGGCCAACTCCTACGAAATGATGTCTGCCCGCGTGACCGCGGTGGAGCAGGCAACCCCCCAGATCAAGCGCTTCACCCTGGAACGTGCCGACGGCCAGCCGCTGCCGGCCTTCACCGGCGGCAGCCACATCATCGTGCAGATGAAGGGCGCCGACGGCCGCCAGTTCAGCAACGCCTACTCGCTGATGAGCGACCCGGCCAACACCTCCAGCTACCAGATCGGCGTGCGCCTGGAAGAACAGTCCAAGGGCGGTTCGGCCTTCATGCACCAGCAGGTCGAGGTGGGCACCGAACTGGTCATCTCCAGCCCTAACAACCTTTTCGCCATCGATCCTGCTGCCGGCAGGCATGTGCTGATCGCAGGCGGTATCGGCATCACGCCGTTCCTCGCCCAACTCCCCGAGCTGCGCGGCCAGGGCGCCCGTTACGAACTGCACTACGCCTTCCGCAGCCCGGAACACGGTGCCTTCCAGGGTGAACTGGCCGACGGTCCCGATGCCGGGAACGTGCGCTTTTACGTCGACAGCCTGGGCACCTCGCTGAACCTGGCGGAACTCATCGGCGGCATGGACGCGGATGCCCATGTCTATGTCTGCGGTCCCAAACCGCTGATCGATGCGGTGATCGCCACCGCCAAGGCCCAGGGCATCGCCGACGCCCGCGTGCACTGGGAACAGTTCGCTGCCGCACCGGTCACCGGTGGCGCCTTCACCGTGGTGCTGGCCCAGTCTGGCCGCGAGCTGCAGGTGGAGGAGGGCATGACCATCCTCCAGGCCATCGAGAAATCCAACGCCGCCCAAGTGGAATGCCTGTGCCGCGAGGGTGTTTGCGGCACCTGCGAGACCCGCATCCTCGAAGGTGAAGCCGAGCACTTCGACCAGTACCTCTCCGACGACGAGAAAGCGGCCCAGCAGACCATGATGCTGTGCGTCTCCCGCGCGAAGGGGCAGCGTCTTGTTCTAGACCTCTGAGGCAGTGGGATAGGGCGGAGCTGGCGACGTGTATACTGCGTCGCCTGGCTCAGGGACATGCTCGCCATGACAGAAAACAGCTTCGCCTTCCGCCTCAAAGAACTGCTCGAACACCAGAAACTGACGCTCCAGGCCGTGGCCACCGTGCTCGGTATATCGCGCACGGCCGTCCACAAGTGGACCCGTGGCGGCGAGATCGACTACGACAACCTGCGCAAGCTGGCCACCTTCCTCAAGGTCAACTGGATCTGGCTGCGCTATGGCGACGAAGCCCTGCAGGATGCCCAGCACGTGGAAGTGCAGGACCTGCCCATGACTGACGTGCGACGCAAGTACACCGCCCAGATCATGGAAAGCGAAGCGCGGATGAAGCTGGCCCAGGAAAGCGCCGGCATCGTCAACTGGGAATGGAACCTGATCACCGACGAAGTCTCCTACTCGGCCAACGTCGAGGCCGTATACGGCTGGCCGGTGCGCCGCAATGAAGACTTCTGGGTCCATCTGCATCCCGATGATGTTGCCGCGCTACAGGCGATCTACCGCGAGTGCGTGGCTGAAGGCAAGGGCTATGAGTTCGATTTCCGCATCTTCCATCCCAATGGCGAACAACGCTGGATCACCTCCCGCGCCACCTCGCTGCAGGACAGCTCCGGCCGCTCGGTGAAGATGGTCGGCGTGAGCCTGGACAGCACCGAACGCAAACGGGTGGAAGAAGAGTTGCGGCAGAGCGAGGAGCGCTTCCGCGCCATTTTCGAACTGGCCGGCGGCGCCCTGGCTTACATCGGCCTCGACGGCAAATGGCAGCGGGTCAACCAGCCGCTGTGCGAACTGCTGGGCTACAGCGCCGAAGAACTTGCCGACCTGACCTTCCAGGAGCTGACCCACCCCGACGACCTTCCCGCAAACCTGGCGCAGGTCCAACGTCTGCTGGATGGCCAGGAAACCGTCAGCACCATGGAAAAACGCTTCCGTCGCAAGGACGGCAGCGACCTCTGGGTGAAGGTCCGCACCTCCGTCCAACGCAACCCTAGAGACGGCAGTCCGGAGCACATGATCAGCGTCTACGATGACATCACCGCACTGCGCGCGGAACGTCAGGCGCTGGAGGCACGTATTGCGGAACTGGAGCAGCAGCTGGTCGCCGCGAAGGCCTGATAGCACCTCATCGCGAATGAATTCGCCCCCACAGTAAAAGTGCCAGCCAAAACCGTCTCAACCCGTAGGGTGGGCTTCAGCCCACCATCTAAGGTCAGCGTGGGCTAAAGCCCACCCTACGAGGCGCTCTTCACAGGCAGGGAATCCCGAGTACGCACGGCGCTGCGGGCCGAGTCCCCCCTCTCCCTCTGGGAGAGGGGCCGGGGGAGAGGGTGATTGCCGGCAGCGCGGAGTATCAGGGCAGGACTGCGTCCTGTTTGGCGATTGAAATCGCCCCTACATGCCTCCCCGCGACAAGCATCTCAACCCTGCCGCGCATAACTCACCGTCAGCATCTCCCACTGATGCCCGTCCGGCTCGTTCCAATAGACAATGGAGCCGCCGTGTTCCCTGTCCACCTGATGGTCGACCGGCCCATGAACGGCGCTGCGATAGTCGATGCCCGCCGCGCGGATCCGGCCCAGGATCGCCTCGAACTCATTCGGGCTTACCCTGAAACAGAAGTGAATCAGCGGAAAGGGCTCGTCCCACTTATCGAAGTCCAAGGTCAGTCCGTCGTTCACATACACCGGCGCGAACGGTCCGATTCCCGTCTCCGACCAGGGCACGTCGAGCAGTTCGGCCAAGAGTCTTGCGGAGCGCAGCTTGTCCCGCGCCGGCACCATCAGGTGGTCAAGTTGAATGGCCATGGCAACCTCCTTGCAGGTTTGCGCCCTCCATCCCCGAGCTAACTGCAGCGCAGAACCGCCACCCCTGCTAGCCGGCCTGACGAGGGGTCAGTGCTGTTCGCCAGCCCGCTTGAGCAGCTTCTTGCAGCGCTCGGACAGGTGCATCACGCGCAGGTGCTTGCCGGCCTTGGCGTAGCGCTCGCGCAAGGTCCTCAATGCGGCAATGGCCGAGTAGTCGACGAAGCTGAGGTGCTGGCAATCCAGGGTCACCTGGGCGGGGTCGCCAGCCGGGTCGAACTGGTTGAGGAAGGGCGTGGTGGAGGCGAAGAACAGCGTGCCATGGACGCGATACAGCTTGCTGCCGTCGGTCTCCTGGTGGCTGTCGGCGTAAAGCTCGCGGGCATGGTGCCAGGCGAAATTCAGCGCGGCGATGATGATCCCGCAGAGCACGGCGGTGGCCAGGTCAGTGAACACGGTGATGACCGTCACGGCGACAATCACCAGCACGTCGTTCAGCGGCACCTTGCCCGCCACCCTCAGCGAGCCCCAGGCGAAGGTCTGCTGGGCCACCACGAACATCACGCCTACCAGCGCCGCCAGCGGAATGCGCTCGATCAGCGGTGAGAGAAAGAGAATGAAGAGCAGGATCATCACCCCGGCTACCACGCCGGAAAGCCGGCCACGGCCGCCGGAGCTGAGGTTGATCACGGTCTGGCCGATCATGGCGCAGCCGCCCATGCCGCCGAAGGCACCGGACACGATGTTGGCCGCCCCCAAGGCCACGCATTCGCGGTCAGGGAAGCCGCGGCTCTCGGTGATCTCGTCGGTGAGGTTCAGGGTCAGCAGGGTTTCCAGCAGGCCCACCAGCGCCATCAGCACCGCGTAGGGCGCGATGATCTTCAGGGTCTCCAGGTTCCAGGGAATGTCCGGCATGGCCAGCGCGGGCAGGCCGCCGGCGATGTGGGCCATATCGCCCAGGGTGCGAGTGGGCAGGCCCAGCAGGTAGACCAGCAGGCCGACGCCGAGGATCGCCACCAGCGCCGGCGGCACCACGCGGGTCAGGCGCGGCAGGATGTAGACGATGGCCATGGTCAGCGCCACCAGCCCCAGCATCAGGTACAGCGGATTGCCGCTGAGCCAGGCCTCGCCTGTCTTGAAATGCTCCAACTGGGCAAGCGCGATGATGATGGCCAGGCCGTTGACGAAGCCGAGCATCACCGGATACGGCACCATCCGCACCAGCTTGCCGAGGCGCAGCAGGCCGAACGCGATCATGATCAGGCCGCCCAGCAGCACCGTGGCCAGCAGGTACTGCACCCCGTGCTCCACCACCAACGCGACGATCACCACGGCCATCGAACCCGCTGCCCCGGACACCATGCCTGGCCTGCCGCCGAACAGCGCGGTCAGGGTGCAGATGATGAAGGCGCCGTACAGGCCCATCAGCGGATTGAGATGGGCGACCAGGGCGAAGGCGATGCATTCGGGAACGAGCGCAAAGGAGGTGGTGAGTCCGGCCAGGACATCGGCGCGCAGACGGGCTGGTTTCATGGTGTACCTGAACTGGGCCAGCGGATCTGGCCAAGGGAGTGGCAAAAAGGGGGGCGGATGTTACGGAATTGGCGCCGACCCGGCCAGTCGACGCATTGGAATCGATGCCCGTCCCGTAGGGTGCGCCGCGCGCATCGGGAAACAATCTCGGTGTCGTACGCATTGCCTCGGTGCGCATGGCGCACCCTACCTCCGACTGTCTCCTGGTGACCTGCGGGAGCGAATTCATTCGAAGGGGTATCAGCGAATAGGATTCGCTCCTAAGACCTGTTCCTGGGCTTGGGCGCCGCCTAAAAACGCCTACGCCGCTGAAGAACTGCCTGCGCAGCCTGACCAACCACAGCGTCTTCGGCTTGGGGTTTTCCTGGCCGCCGTCCTGTTGGGTTGGGTCACCCGCTGACCGCTCCACCCATCCTACGGCTGTGGCTCTTAGCTGACCCCGGTCTGGCTCGACCGGATGAAAAGAGCGTCATCCACACGCCGTGACGAAGCAGTCGTCGTCAGTTCAACCGATAACGCGCCAACTCATCCTTCGTCAGCACGCGCATGTGCGTCGGCTCGATGCTGTTCATCGCGTCCAGCAGGCTGACGGGGACGTTCATGTCCCGGAGGTAGGCCGTCGGGCTGTAGCCGATCCCGGTGGAGGCGGCGAGGGCGGAGTCGCCGTGGGGGAAGTAGGGGCGGTGCAGGCCCACGTAGCCGCGTACGGTCTTGGTGCGGCCGGCAGCCAGGAGGTAGACGCAGCTGCCCTGGCACACGCCGTCGGTGGGGACCATCACGTCGAAGCCGGTTTCCCGCAGCAGACGGCCCATGCGGATGGCTTCGGTGACGCTGCCACCGATGTTGTCCAGCAGCGCGAGCTTGCGGTCGAACTTGCCGGGATTGGCGCGCAGGCCCTTCATCAGCACTTCGTAGTCGCCGGGGGCGATGTCTTCGGAGACCTGCACAGCGAGTATCCGGCCCGCCTTGGTGTTCTGGACGGGCTGGACTTCCACCTTGGCAAAGGTGGCGGCCGAGCAGAGGCTGGCAAGGCAGAAGACGGCGGCCTGGATTGCGGTACGGCTCATGGAACAGGCTCATTCTGAAGAACGTTGGCGACGGTCGGAGAAGATACCGAAAAAAGGTGCCAAGTCTCCATATGACCTGAAAGGGGCTTTCGTCGGACGGCCAATCAGAGGGGATGAGGGGAAATTGCGGCAATACTTGAGAGGCATTATCATTCGCGACTTTCGATTTCCGGCTTCTCTCTATTCCCCAGATGCGCAAGCGCGAACACGGATTCTTCGAGCATTATGAAGAGCTCATCGGCACCTGGACGCGCCGACTGAGAAGCCGCCATCGCGCCGAAGATTTTGCCCACGACGCGTTCGTCCGGGTGCTGGAGGCTGACCAGGAGAACGTCCAGCAGCCGCGTGCCTATCTCCACCAGACGACCCGCAATATCGCCGTCGACCATTTCCGTCGCGAAGAGCGCCGCGCCTTGCTGGAGATGGACATCGCAGGTTCGGGCGATGAGTCGAAGGATGATCCCGAGTCCTTCATGCATGCAGTTCAATTGGCGGATTCCATCGAGAAGGCCTTGGCCGAATTGCCGGTGAACTGTCGCCAGGTCTTCGTCTGGCAGAAGCTGGAAGGGCTGAGTCAGGCCGAGATCGCCGAGCGCCTGGGGTTATCCAAGAATATGGTCGAGCGGTATATGATCCGCACCATTCGTCACCTGCGTGAGCGCCTGGATTTGAGCGCCACATGAACCGGAACACCCAGAAGGGCATCAAGACCCGAGCCATGGACACCCACCGCAGCCCGATTCCCGCCATCTGGATGGCAGCCTGATGAAGCAAGCCGATTTCCCCGTCTGCAAGGTGCGCGACGAAGCCGCCCGGTGGTTCACACGCAACCGCGACCCCAAGCAAGGCAGCAATGAGCGCCGCGAATTCGAAGCCTGGCTGGCGGCCGATGCGTCGCACCGATCCGAGTACCGTTTTCTGGAAGAGATCTGGAGCGCCGCTGACCTGATTCCCGAGCAGCGCCTGCGCGCATTGTGCAGCGCGGAGGTCCGGCCCTTGCCCGGGGCTTCGCGCCGCCGCTTCCTGCAGGGCGCGCTGGCGGCCGCCGCCAGTGTGGTGCTGGCGGGGGGCGCGACCTATCTGTTCGATCCCTTCTCGCTGCGTGGCGAAAACTACGTGACCGCGCTCGGCGAACGTCGGCAGGTCGTGCTGACCGATGGTTCGACCCTCGATCTCAACGGGCGCACCCGCATCACCGTTGACTACGGCGCCGACCGCCGACTGGTGCGCCTGGAGGCCGGTGAAGCGATGTTCAGCGTGACGCCGGACAACGCGCGACCCTTTGTGGTCGAGGCCGGAGCGGGCCGCGTCACCGTCACCGGTACGCGTTTCAATGTGCGACGGGACGTCGAGGACGTGCGCGTGGCCGTGGAGTCGGGCCGCGTCCTGGTCGCTGGCGAGCGGGGTGAGGCAAGCCGGCCGCTGTTGGCGGGCGACGGTGTGCGGGTGGCGGCCGATGGTGGGGTCGGGCCGGTACAGCGCATCGATATCGCGAGCATTACCGCCTGGCGGCAGGGCAAGCTGATCTTCACCGACGTGCCCCTCGCAGAAGTGGCGCGGGAAGTGTCCCGCTACCGCGAGCAACCCCTGCGTGTGGTACCGGAAGTGGCCAACCTGCGCTTCTCCAGCGTATTCCGTGCCGATGACACCAACGCCTTGCTGGCGGCCCTTCCGCGCATCCTTCCGGTCAAGGTCAGGACCCTGCCTGACGGGTCAAGCGAAATAATTCCGTTTTAGATTCAGGTTTTTATTCTGTCGTTCGTCTTCTCGTCCGACTCTTTGCGCCCAGTGCAGTGCAGGGCGCTTTCTCTCAGGACCGGACGAACGTGATCAACGAAGTAACGCAACAAGCAGTGTCGCCAGATTCCTCCCGCAAGGCTCCTCGTACCCAGCGCTGGCTGCCCCTGAGCCTGGCCATCGCCCTGGCTGTCGGCAGCCTCGGCGCTGAAGCCGCCGAGCGCACTGAAGTCCACATTCCGGCGCAGTCGCTGGCCGGCGCCCTCGGCCAGTTGGGGCAGCAGACCTCGCTGCAATTGTTCTTCAGCCCTGACCTGGTGGCGGGCAAACAGGCTCCCGCCGTCGATGGCAACCTGCTGCCGGAAGAAGTGCTCGCGACCTTGTTGCAGGGCAGTGGCCTGACCTTCGACCTCTCGGACGGCACCGCCATCCTGCGTCGCGTTTCCAGCGAAGAGCAGGGCGCTTCGACCATGGAGCTGCCGGCCTCCAACATCACGGTCGTCGGTGACTGGCTGGGCACTGCCGAAGACGCTGTGGTGCAGAACCACCCGGGCGCCCGTACCGTTGTGCGCCGCGAAGCCATGATCGAGAAGGGCGCGATGAACGTGCGTGACGCGCTGCGCTCGGTGCCCGGCGTCCAGGTCCAGGAGTCCAACGGTACCGGCGGCAGCGACATCGCCCTCAACTTCGGTGTGCGTGGCCTCACTTCGCGTCTTTCGCCGCGTTCCACCGTCCTGATCGACGGCGTGCCGGCCGCCTTCGCCCCCTACGGCCAGCCGCAGCTGTCCATGGCACCGATCTCCATCGGCAACCTCGACAGCATCGACGTGGTCCGTGGCGCCGGTTCCGTGCGCTATGGCCCGCAGAACGTCGGTGGCGTGATCAACTTCGTCACCCGCGCCATCCCGGAGAAGTTCTCCGGTGAAGTCGGCACCACCATGGAAGACACGGCCCATGGCGGCTGGAAGTACCTCAACAATGCCTTTCTCGGCGGCACCGCTGACAACGGCATCGGCGCCGCGCTGCTCTATTCGGGCGTGAATGGCGACGGCTACCGCGACGGCAACAACGACAACGACATCGACGACGTCATGCTCAAGACCCACTGGGCGCCCACCGAGCAGGACGACATCTCGCTGAACTTCCACTACTACGACGCCACCGCCGACATGCCGGGCGGCCTCACCCAGGCGCAGTACGATGACAACCCGTTCCAATCCGACCGCGACTGGGACAACTTCAGCGGCCGCCGCAAGGACGTCTCGCTGAAATACCTGCGCCAGGTGGACGACGTCACCCAGGTGGAAGTGCTGACCTATTACAGCGACAGCTTCCGCGGTAGCCACATCGCCAGTCGCGACCAGAAGTTCCTCAATTCCTATCCGCGCAGCTACTACACCTACGGAATCGAGCCGCGCGTCTCGCGCATCTTCTTCGCCGGTGACAGCACCCACGAGGTGGGCGTTGGTTACCGCTACCTGAAAGAGGCCATGCACGAAGAAAGCAGCCGTGTGGCCCTGGTGAAGAACGTCCCGACGCCGACTCCCGGTCCATCGGCTGACGGCCATGTGTTCCAGGACCGCACCGGCGGCACCGAGGCCAACGCCTTCTACATCGACGACAAGATCGACGTGGGCCAATGGACCCTCACCCCGGGTGTGCGCTTCGAGAGCATAAACACCGACTGGCACGAACGCCCGGTGATCGGCAGCAACGGCAAGCCGGTTCAGGAGAAGAATCGCAGCAAGGACTACAACGAGCCGCTGCCGGCCCTCAGCGTGATGTACCACGTCTCGGATTCCTGGAAGCTGTTCGCCAACTACGAAACCTCGTTCGGCAGTCTGCAGTACTTCCAGCTCGGCCAGGGCGGGGAGGGCGACAACGCAGCCAATGGCCTGGAGCCGGAGAAAGCCAAGACCTACGAACTGGGCACGCGCTACAACAGCCAGACCTGGGGCGGCGAAGCGACGCTGTTCTACATCGACTTCGACCACGAACTGCAATTCATCAGCAACGATGTGGGCTGGACCAACCTGGGCGCCACCAAGCACCAGGGCCTGGAACTGTCCGGCTACTACAACCTGGACGAGTTGCTCTCGGGCCTGAGTCTGACCGGCACCTACACCTTCACCCGCGCCACCTATGAAGGCGACATCCCGGGCTTCAAGACCCGCGACCTGCCGTTCTACTCGCGTCACGTGGCCAACGTCGGCCTGCGCTACCAGGTTGACCGCTGGACCTACAACTTCGACGGCTACGCGCAGTCGGGCCAGCGTGCGCCGGGTACGGGTATCGATGCCAACGGTAACTTCACTGGTGACTACATCACCGAACCGACCGCCGATGGCCAGTTCGGCGATATCCCCGGCTACGTGACCTGGAGCGCCCGTGGTGCCTACGACTTCGGCGAGCAGCTGTCCAACCTGAAGGTGGGTGTCGGCGTGAAGAACATCTTCGACAAGCAATACTTCACCCGTTCCAGCGACAACAACGCGGGCATCTACGTCGGCCAGCCGCGCACCTGGTACATCCAGGCCAGCGTCGGGTTCTGACGCGAGCGCTTTGTGCTCTTGTGGGGGCGACTTCAATCGCGAATGAATTCGCTTGTATGTCCTAGGGTAAGACCTGTCGGGGGCGGCTTACTCTTGTGTGGGGGCGATTTCAATCGCTGAGGGCAGCTCTGCTGCCCCCTCGAACCATTGGGCAGTCCTTTGGCCTGCTTAGCGAATGAATTCGCCCCCACAGAAAAAGCCAGACTGTCCCCGCCATCCTCAATCCCAATCTTCCGGCTTCTTGTCCTTGCTCGGAGCCTTGTCGCTGATGCGCTTCACGTCCGCCGCCGGCACCTGTTCCGGCGGCTGGCTCGGGCCTTGGGGCTTGGGCGCGGGTGTGCGCACGTTGGGGTCGCTGTTCATGGGCACCTCCGATTTCTCTGTCTCTTAAGCGCAGCACAAGGCGGCGCGTCGCGCTGGTCACCGGTCGCCCGGCGGGTTTCATCGGCTGGGACCAGCGTTTGCCAAGTCAGGGCCTAGACTGGAAGCCATCGCCACAAGGAGACAGGGCCATGAGCAGCAACGTCGACCTGAACCAGCGCCCACCCTATGACCCGGTGATCGAGACCATTGCGGACTACGCGCTGGATTATCGGGTGGAGTCTGCAGAGGCGCTGGGCACGGCCCGTCATTGCCTGATGGACAGCCTCGGTTGCGCCTTGATGGCACTACGCTTTCCCGAATGCACCAAGCTCCTCGGCCCCCTGGTGGAAGGCACCCAGGTGCCGCAGGGCGCGCGGGTGCCGGGCACGTGCTACCGGATGGACCCGGTCAAGGCGGCCTGGGACCTGGGCGCAATGATCCGCTGGCTGGATTTCAACGACACCTGGCTGGCGGCGGAGTGGGCTCACCCCTCCGATAACCTGGGCGGCATACTCGCGGTGGCCGACCATCTGTCGCAGCGGCGCGTGGCCAGGGGGGAGTCGCCGCTGACCATGCGCCTGGTGCTGGAAGCCATGGTCAAGGCTCACGAGATACAGGGCGTGATGGCCCTGGAAAATTCCTTCAACCGCGTCGGGCTGGACCATGTGGTGCTGGTCAAGCTCGCCTCTACCGCAGTCTGCGCCTGGCTGATGGGCGCAAGTCGCGAACAGATGCTCTCGGCCATCTCCCACGCCCTGGTGGATGGCCAGGCCCTGCGCACTTACCGCCACGCGCCCAATGCCGGCTCGCGCAAGTCCTGGGCGGCGGGTGATGCCACCAGCCGGGGCGTGCGCCTGGCGGATATCGCCATGCGTGGGGAAATGGGCGTTCCGGGCGTGCTCAGCGCCCCGCAATGGGGCTTCTACGACGTGTCCTATAGCCACACCAACAAGGACCTGGCGACCAAGCCGCTGGAGAAGCACCACTTCAGCCTGCCCCAGGCCTTCGGCAGCTATGTGATGGAGAACATCCTGTTCAAGGTCAGCTTTCCCGCCGAGTTCCACGGCCAGACAGCCTGCGAAGCGGCGGTGCGGTTGCACCCCCTGGTGCGCAACCGCATCACGGAAATCGATCGCATCATCATCACCACCCAGGAGTCGGCCATCCGCATCATTTCCAAGGAGGGCGCCCTGGCCAATGCCGCCGATCGCGACCATTGCCTGCAGTACATGACAGCGGTGGCCCTGGCCTATGGCGACCTGGCCGCCGAGCATTACGAAGACGAGTTCCACCAATCCCATCCGATCATCGACCGCCTGCGCGAATGCATGGAGGTGGTCGAAGACCCCCGCTACAGCCGTGAGTACCTGGAACCCGACAAGCGCTCCATCGCCAACGCGGTGCAGGTGTTCTACAAGGACGGCCGGCACACCGAGAAGGTGGAGGTGGAATACCCCATGGGCCACCGCCGGCGCCGCAACGAGGGCATGCCGTTACTGGAGGAGAAGTTCAAGACCAGCCTGGCGACCCGCTTCGCGCCCCATCGTTGCGCGGAGATCCTGGGCCTGTGCAAGGACCAGACTGCCCTGGAGGCAATGCCGGTGGATCGGTTCGTGGAGTTCTTCGTTGGCTAGCTGACAGGGGCGCGGAGCTCCGACCGGGGCTCCGCGCAATCCCCCTTAATCGTCGTAACGGTCGTGGTCGTAGTCGCGGTCGCGGTCGCGGCTGCGGCAGACCTTCTCCTTGTCGAAAACTTCCCGGGATGCATCGATACGCACCCGGCAGGGGCCGTCACGGTAGTCGCGGTGCCATTCGCCGCGGCGCCAGCTCTTGCCGCGCCCGTCCGGGCAGCGGATGACCTTGCGGTAATAGCCACGATCGGTGATTTCCTTCACCCGGCAAGGACCATCGCGGTAGTGCTCGACCCTGCCGTCATCGTAGTCCCGTCTGTGGTCGGCCTGGGCACTCTGCAGGGTGCCGGCAAGGGCTGCGACCAGAACAAACACACCCACTAGCGGGCCTGTTTTCATTGCTTTACCTCGATTCCGATACGACTGGAGTGGGCCAGCGTCCACGCGCTCATCGCGCGGTTCGACCTGGCGACGAATATGACCACGCGGCGGCATTTTTGCTCCGTGGTGCAACGCGTCCGAACGCGCCACGGGGGAGGGTGGTCATACCTATACTCATAAGACCTGGGCCAACCGGCCCACGGGACGGGCGAACTCTCATGAGCGCTGCGCAAGTTTCCCCCGGAATTCGGGCGGAACAGGTGCCCGGCAGGCTCTTCGGAACCCCGGGTACGCTGCTTTCAATGCTGGTCGTCATCCTCGCGCTGACGCTCGGCGGGTGCGCGTCGAAACCGGAGCCGCCTCCGGTCGTGGTCTCCCAAGCCACCTGGCGCCAGGTGGACCGTGATATCGCCGCCGCCTCCCTTGCGGCCACCAGCCAGGCCCGCCGTTACGCCCAGGACTCCATGGATCGCTGGATGGACCTGATCTACCAGCGCACCGATAGCGATTTCCTTCCCTGGTTCTCCAGCTTCTGGACCCGCAAATGGCTGAGCGTGAAGGTCGGCTGGTATCGCCTGAGTTCCGACGGCGAACGGGAACAGACGGTGAATCGGCTGGCTGCCTACCTGCAGGAGGAGTATGACGAGCAGGTGCTGCGGCCGGTTGCCCGCGAGATCGATCCGGACGACATCATGGAGCAGACCACGCGGACCTATATCCAGCAGCTGGATGAGCGCCTGCAAGTGATTCCCCAACGTTTTGGTGTGCCTGGTGACCAGTTCGCCCAGCACCTGCAGAAGATCCCGGCCATCCAGTTGGCGCCTCCCGGCCAGCGTGCGTCGCTCTACCAGGTACTCAAGGCCGACCCGCTGGAGAAGCTGCCAGCCTATGCCTCGCTCATGGACCGGATTCGCAATGCGCCGAACGGCGCAGGGGCCTGGACGACCGATGACGGCCTGTCGCGCATCACCCGCGACACCAGCGAACAGCTGGAATCGGAACTGGCGACCAGCGGTGCCGCCAGTATCGCCACCAGTTTCATGGGGCGCGTCGCGGGTCCGATACTGTCCCTCGGCTTCACGGGAGTCAGCGCCATGCTCCATGAAGAGGGGCGGGCAGATCGTGAAGCGACCTTGCGCAAGAGCCTCAACCAAGCCTTCGACGAAGAGTGGCTGGAGCTGATGCGAAATCCCGACGTGGGGGTGATGGCCGGCGTGATCCACCTGTCCGGGCAGGTAGAAGGCAGCCTGACGCAGACCAAGACCCAGCCTATCCAGTTCCAGCCACTGCCCCGGGTACTACCTGCGCAATAGCCTGCCCATGCGCCGGCTCCAGGCTGGCACTGCTTCCTGCCTTCCACCTGTCGAACGTCAAATACCCCATCGCTTTTCTCCGCGTCGCACAGGCTTGACCGCTGCGCCGCTACGCCTGTCACGAAATGCGAAGCGTCTGACGCCCTATGAGAAGCAGCCAGAAGGGGGGATGCCTAGAGTCCAATCCATGGGTCCGTGACCCGATTACAAGAATCCAGATTGGAGACAAAGGCATGGCCAAGGCGGTTCGATTCTATGAAGCCGGGGGACCGGAAGTGCTTCGTTATGAAGAGGTCGAGGTCGCAGACCCCGGTCCGGGTGAGGTTCGTATTCGCCACGTTGCAGTGGGCCTGAACTACGCCGACACCTACTTCCGCAACGGTACCTATCCCATCCCGCTGCCCAACGGTATCGGCGTAGAAGCCGCCGGTGTAGTGGTGGCTGTCGGTGCGGGCGTAACCAACGTTGCCCTGGGTGACCGCGTCACCTACACCGGCTTCCTCAACACCCTCGGCGCCTACAGCACCGAGCGTCTGGTGTCTGCAGCGCCGCTGATCAAGCTGCCTGAAACCATCGCCTTCGAAACCGCCGCGGCCATGACCATGCGCGGGCTGACTTCCGCCTACCTGATGCGTCGTATCCATGACTTCAAGGAAGGCGACAGCATCCTCCTGCATGCCGCTGCCGGCGGCGTAGGCCTGATCGTCTCGCAGTGGGCGAAGCTGCTCGGCCTGACCGTGATCGGCACCGTGTCCACCGAGGCCAAGGCTGAAGTGGCGCGCTTCCACGGCTGTGACCACGTCATCAACTACAGCGAAGAAGACATCGCCCAGCGCGTGCGTGAGCTGACCGGCGGGCGCGGTGTCGACGTCGTCTTCGACAGCGTGGGCAAGAACACCTTCAACGCCTCCCTGGACTCGCTCCGCCGTCGCGGCCTGCTGGTGTGCGTCGGCACCGCATCGGGTCCGGTCCCGGCTTTCGATCCGGTACTGCTGGCCATGAAAGGGTCGCTGTTCGTCACCCGCCCGGCCCTGGCCGACTACATCGCCGATCCGGCTGAAAAGGCCGAGCTGGTCGGTGAGCTGTTCGACCACGTCGGCAGCGGTCGCATCAAGATTGATATCAACCAGCACTACGCGCTGGAAGATGCGGTCCAGGCCCATCGCGACCTTGAATCGCGCAAGACCACCGGTTCGTCCATCTTTGTCATCTGAGGTCGCTGGCCATGAAAGTCGAGCAACTCACGTGCGCCATCGGCGCTGAAATCAGCGGTGTGAACCTGGGCGACGCTTCTCGTGATGACGGTCTGTTCGCCGAGATCAAGGCGCACCTGCTCAAGCATAAGGTGTTGTTCCTGCGGGACCAGAAGATCAGTCGTGCCGAGCATGTGGCGTTCGCCCGCCGCTTCGGCGAACTGGAAGACCACCCGGTGGCCGGCAGCGATCCGGAGCACCCTGGCCTGGTCCGTATCTACAAGGACCCGGACCAGCCCAACGACCGCTACGAGAATGCCTGGCACACCGACGCCACCTGGCGCGATGCGCCGCCCATGGGCTGCGTGCTGCGCTGCGTGGAGTGCCCGCCCGTGGGCGGCGACACCATGTGGGCGAACATGGCACTGGCCTACGAGAAGTTGCCTGAAGATGTGAAGCAGCGGATCGAGGGCCTGCGCGCCCGCCACAGCATCGAAGCGAGCTTCGGTGCGGCGATGCCCGTCGAGAAGCGCCTGGCGCTCAAGGCCATGTACCCGGACGCCGAGCATCCGGTGGTGCGCATCCACCCGGAAACCGGCGAGAAGGTGCTGTTCGTGAACGCCTTCGCCACCCACTTCACCAACTTCCACACGCCTGAGCGCGTGCGCTACGGCCAGGACTACAGCATGGGTGGCAGCGACCTGCTGCGCTATCTGGTGAGCCAGGCCTACATCCCGGAATACCAGGTCCGCTGGCGCTGGGAGAAGAACAGCGTGGCGATCTGGGACAACCGCTCCACCCAGCATTACGCCGTGATGGATTACCCGCCCTGCGTTCGCAAGATGGAACGCGCCGGAATCATCGGCGACAAGACTTTCTGACCATAGATCCACCCGGCCGGGACAATCCGGCCGGGACCCCCTGAACAAGAACTTACCGAGGACATCCAGCATGCAATTCTTCGACGACTCCCTGCACCCGGAAAACATGGAAAAAGTGGTCATCACCGTGGCGCCCTACGGCCCCGAGTGGATGCCGGCAGACTTCCCGGAAGACATCCCGGTGACCATGGACGAGCAGGTCCAGAAAGCCGTTGATTGCTATGAAGCGGGTGCCACCGTGCTGCACTTGCACGTGCGTGAACTCGACGGAACCGGCTCCAAGCGCCTGTCCAAGTTCAACGAACTGATCGCCGGCGTACGCGAAGCCGTACCGGACATGATCATCCAGGTAGGCGGTTCCATTTCCTTCGCCCCCGAGAGCGAAGGCGAAGCAGCCAAGTGGCTGTCCGACGATACCCGCCACATGCTGGCCGAACTGACTCCGAAGCCGGACCAGGTCACCGTGGCCATCAACACCACCCAGATGAACATCATGGAACTCCTCTATCCGGAGTACCTGAAGGGCACCTCCCTGGAAAACCCGGTCTACCAGGCCGCCTACAGCGAGATGACCGTGCCGGCCGGCCCGGCCTGGGTCGAGGAACACCTCAAGCGCCTGATGGCCAACGGCATCCAGCCGCACTTCCAGCTCACCGGCATGCATGCCCTGGAAACCCTTGAGCGCCTGGTGCGCAAGGGCGTCTACAAGGGCCCGCTGAACCTGACCTGGATCGGCATCGGCGGCGGGTTCGACGGCCCCAACCCGTTCAACTTCTTCAACTTCATCCACCGCGCTCCGAATGGCGGCACGCTCACCGCCGAGTCGCTGCTGAAGAACGTCCTGCCGTTCAACACCATGGCCCTGGCCATGGGCCTGCACCCGCGTGTTGGCATCGAAGACACCATCATCGACCAGCACGGCAAGCGCTTTACCTCCGTGCAGCAGATCCAGCAGACCGTGCGCATCGCCCACGAGCTGGGTCGCGAAATCGCCAGCGGCAAGGAAGCACGCGAGATCTACAAGATCGGCGTGGAGTACAAGGACGTGGAAGAAACCCTGCGCATGAACGGCATGGCGCCGAACCGCCAGCCGGGTCAGAAGCACGTCCCGTTGCGCACCTGACCTGCGTAGCCAGGAGCCGGCCCACAAGGCCGGCTCCGGCGGGGCGCCAACCGACGCCCCGCCAGCTAGCGTGACAACAACAATTACACGCAAAGATTCAAGGTAACCCCGATGGCCTTTCATACCGCCACCACTGCCGATTTCGACGAATCGGCCGTCAACATCCCGCGCACCTACGCCTGGGTCGTCTTCGCCCTGACGTTCGGCCTGCTGATTTCCGACTACATGTCGCGGCAGGTACTCAACGCGGTATTCCCGCTGCTCAAATCCGAATGGACGCTCACCGACTCCCAGCTCGGCCTGCTCAGCGGCATCGTCGCGCTGATGGTGGGGTTGCTGACTTTCCCGCTGTCGCTGCTGGCTGACCGCTGGGGCCGGGTGAAGAGCCTGGTGCTGATGGCCACACTCTGGAGCCTGGCGACCCTGGGTTGCGGTCTGGCCAAGAACTACGAACACATGTTCATCGCGCGCTTCCTGGTGGGCGTGGGCGAGGCCGCCTATGGCAGCGTTGGCATCGCGGTGGTGCTGTCGGTGTTCCCCCGGCAGATGCGCGCCACCATTACCGGCGCCTTCATGGCCGGCGGCATGTTCGGCTCGGTGCTGGGCATGGCCCTGGGCGGCGTCCTGGCGCAACACCTGGGTTGGCGCTGGTCCTTCGCTGGCATGGCGATCTTCGGCCTGGTGCTGGCAATGGTTTACCCGCTGGTGGTCAAGCAGTCGCGCATCGCCAAGCCGCGTGTCGTGCCCAGCGCCAACGACGAGTTCCCGTGCCGACGCCCGCTGACAACCCTGTTCGCCAGCCGTTCGGTCATCTGCGCCTACATCGGCAGCGGCCTGCAGCTGTTCGTGGGCGCGGCGGTGATGGTGTGGTTCCCCAGTTACCTGAATCGCTACTACCACATGGGCACCGACCAGGCCGGGGCGGTCTCGGCCATCATCGTGCTCACCGGCGGTGCCGGCATGATCCTCTGCGGCATCCTCAGCGACCGCCTGTGCCGCCATGCACCGGACCGCAAGATCGCCCTGGCCATCGCCTATTGCCTGATCAGCTGCGTGCTGCTGTCGCTGGCCTTCCAGATGACGACCGGTGTGCCGCAGCTGGTGGTCATCGCCCTGGCGATGCTGGTCGCCACCGGCACCTCCGGCCCGGCCGGCGCCATGGTGGCCAACCTGACCCACTACTCGATCCACGGCACGGCCTTCGCCACCCTGACGCTGGCGAACAACCTGCTGGGCCTGGCGCCGGGACCTTATGTCACCGGCGTACTGGCTGACCATTTCGGCCTGGATCGCGCCTTTCAGTTGATTCCGCTCATCAGCGTCGCCGCTGCCCTGGTGTTCTGGTATGGCAAGCGCCACTACCAGAAGGACATCCAGCAGCTCGCGCCGCTGATGGCGAGCGAGGAACGTGCATGAAACCGCTGTTGGTCGAAATGACTTTCGACTTCATTTGTCCCTGGTGCCTGATCGGCAAACGCAACCTGGAAAGGGCACTGGGCAACCTGGCCTCGCTGCGGCCGGATGTTTCCGTCGAACTCCGCTGGAAGGGCGTGCAACTGCTGCCCGACCTGCCGGCGCAAGGCGTGCCCTTCATGGAGTTCTACCTGCAACGCCTCGGCAGCGAGGCGATGGTGCGGGCGCGGCAGGAGCAGGTGAGTGAAGCCGCCTATCACGCCGACGTGGATGTGGATCTGCGACGCATCGTGACCATGCCCAACACCGCCAACGCGCACCGCCTGTTGGCACTGGCCACCGAGCAGGGCAGCGCGCGCCAGGTCGACGCCCTGCTCGAACGGCTGTTCGCCAGCTACTTCCAGCGTGGCGAGGACCTGGGCAGCAGCGAGCTGTTGCTGCGGGTGGCCAGGCAATGTGGCTTCGATCCGCGAAACCTCGAGGAGGCGCTGTTCGACGATGGCCGTCCCTATGTGGGACGCGATGCGGTTCCCGCGAACCAGGCCGTTCCCTCGTTCGTGATCGATAACCGGCCGTCCCTGGCCGGTGCGCAGCCGTCGTGGCTGATGCTGGCCCAGTTGCAACACGCACTGGAGCGACGCGAAACGGCGGAGGCATGCCTGCCATGACCGCAAGGGTAGAGGTGCCAGCGGACAAGCTGCCTCCAGTAGGTGGTCGCAGCCTGTTTCGTCATGACGGCAAGTCGCTGGTGCTCTTCAACCAGGGCGGCGAGATCTACGCCATCGACGAAGGCTGCCCGCACAACGGCGCCTCTCTGTTCGGCGGCAAGCTGGAGGGGCGTCTGTTGCGTTGCCCAGCCCACGGCCTGCGCTTTGACCTGGCCAGTGGATGCGTCCCTGGCGTGAGCGGCTTCGGAGTTGCCACCTATGCGGTGGAACTGCAGCAGGGCCGTTGTTTCATCGATCTATCGCGGCCGCGCCCGCAGGAATCAATCGTATGTCTGCAACAGCAATAACCACGTTGGGATCGCGCACCCGGGTACTCATGCCCGGCGTGATCGTCAGCGCCGTGGTCGCCGCGGCGGCCACCTTCCTTTCCGAGCACTACGGTGCTCCGGTGATGCTTTTCGCCCTCTTGCTGGGCCTCGCGGTGAACTTCCTGGCGACCGACGGCGCATGCAAGCCCGGCATCGAGTTCACCGCCCGCGAAGTACTGCGGGTCGGCGTGGCACTGTTGGGCATTCGCATCACCCTGGAACAGATCGCGTCGCTCGGTTGGCAGCCAGTCGCCATGGTGGTGGCACTGGTGGTGGTTACCATCCTCGTGTCAGTCGCAGTGGCGCGTCTGCTTGGCTTCAACAGCCTGTTCGGCATGCTCACCGGTGGCGCCACCGCCATCTGCGGTGCCTCGGCGGCGCTGGCCCTGGCGGCGGCGCTGCCCAGCCATCCGCAGAAGGAACGCGCGACCCTGTTCACCGTGATCGGCGTGTCGGCATTGTCCACCCTGGCGATGATTCTCTACCCGATGATCGCGGAGGCCCTCGGTCTGTCGCCGCTGCATGCCGGGTTCTTCATCGGCGGCACCATCCACGACGTGGCCCAGGTGGTGGGCGCTGGCTACAGCATGGGTCACGAGACCGGCGACAGTGCCACCGTGGTCAAGCTGATGCGCGTCGCCATGCTGCTGCCAGTAATCGTCTGCGCCGCGATGATCACTCGCATGCGCGGCGCCGAGCCGGGCAGCAAGCGTCCGCCGCTGCTGCCCTGGTTCGCGGTGGGCTTCGTGATCCTGGCTGCGATCAACAGCACGGGCGTGATTCCGCCGGCGGTGCAAGAGGCCGGTAACGAGCTGTCGCGCTGGTGCCTGGTGATCGCCATCAGTGCCCTGGGCATGAAGACCCAACTCAAGGACCTCGCTTCCGTCGGTATCAAGCCGATCCTGTTGATGGTGGGGGAGACCGCCTTCCTCGCCGCCCTGGTGCTGGCGATGCTGCACTGGGGGTTCTAACGACTTACTCCTGCTCCCGTAAGGGGGTCATCGACGCCTGCCACAGCGGGCATTTGCCGCGCCGAAGCCTATAGGGAAGGGCTTCGCAGCGCGGTTTTTTTTTGCGTGACGGCGTGAATGCAGGGAGGCATTTGCTTTTTTCTTTGGACGGTTGGTACAGGCGGCTTCCCGTAGGTTGGTCAGAGCGCAGCGAAGCCCAACATTCGTGCCATCAGCACCGTAGGATGCACGGCAATTGGCAGCACGCGGCGATCCCGTCCGCGAAAGTGCCGGGGGAGAGTGCTACCAATGGTTGGCACGGTGCCTTGCCATTTCGCGAATAAATTCGCCCCCACAGGAGTGTGCCAATCGTGTCTCTTACTCCTCCGCCTTCACCTGATGCTCACGGCGCCATGCTGCCGGTGCCATGCCGAACTGCGTGGTGAACCAGCGGGTGAAGGAACTGGGCACCGAATAGCCGAGCAGGTCGGCGATGCGGGACAGGGAATAGCGCGGATTCTCCATGTAGCGCAGCACCAGGTCACGGCGCACCTCGCTGATCAGGTCGGAGAAGGTCACTTGGCTGTCTTCCAGGCGTCGCTGAAGCGTGCGCACGTTCATCCCCAGCGACTGGGCGATCTGCTCGATGGTGGCGCGGCCCATGGGCAGCAACAGGTAGATGGCCTTGCGCACGTCGTTCAGCGTCGATTGCTGGGCGGCACCGGGGAGGGTTTCCACCAGGCGCAACGCGTGGCGGGCCATGGCCGGGTCAGCCAGGGGGTTGGCCTTGTCGAGGTCGGCGGCCTGGCAAACAATGCCGTTGAACTCGCTGCCGAATTCCAGCTTGCAGCCGAATACCCGCCGATGCAGTTGCAGGTCCGGCGGTGCGTCATGGCTGAAGTTCACTGCCATTGGCCGCCAGCCCGAGCCGAGCAGGGCACTGCACATGCGGAACAGCACGCCGATGGCCAGCTCCATGCCCTGGCGGATGGGAACCGGCGGGTCGGTGATGATCTCTTCCCGCAGTACCACCGTCTTTCCTACTTCATCCACGAACAGCGCCAGTGACTCGTTTAGCAGATGGCGGTACTGAACGATGGTCTCCAGGGCATCACGCAGGGTCGGCTGGTGGGACAGCAGCAGGCTGATGACGCCGAAGTCCGAAAGCTGTCGGGACTCGGCCATGCGCAAGCCGAAGGTCAGGCAATTGCTGGCGCGAGCAGAATCTTCCAGCAAGGTGGCGGCCGCCGAAGTGGGCAGGCGTTGGTCGGGGTTTTCTATCAGTGCCTGGCTGAGGCCTGCCTGGCGCAGCATCTGGTGTGGGTTGAGGCCGAGGTGTTGGGCCACTTCCATGTAGTTGGTGAGGGCCGCCGCGCGAACCATTGGGGTCATGTCGATCGCCACGCTGTCGTTGTACCGGAGTGTGCCTGTGGGCATGCGCCGATTGTTCTTGTCAGATAAAGCGAAGTGAGTCTGTCGGCACCGATGGTGTTCGAATTTCTCTTTGGTGACAACGCCGGCATCTTGCCGCCTTCCTTCCAGAGGAAAGTAAAGCCAATTCTGGCAAATCGGCCCGTGCCACGGATGGCGGGCATGGCCGCCTGGCGGGCTGCAAAAGGGAGCAGGGCCGGACTGTCATGAAATGCGAAGAGCCTGACGCCCTATGAGAAGCGACTCCCCCCTGGCATCTCTACTGTTTGCATCACCAAGTTCCTCCAGCCGCGATTGCGGCACAGGGTGATGACGTGAACAACAACGACAACGCAACCATCCTTATCGTCCCCGGCCTGCGGGACCACGTGCCTGAGCACTGGCAAACCCTGCTGGCCGCGCAACTGCCCAAAGTCCGCAGCGTTCCGCCACTGGAACAGGACAAGCTGAGCCTGCCGGCGCGCGTCGAGGCCATCCAGCGTGAGCTGGAACAGATCGACGGTCCGGTGATCCTGGTGGCCCACAGCGCCGGTGTACTGATGGTGGCCCACTGGGCCGCACGTTACAGCCGACCGATCAAGGGCGCGCTGCTGGCCACGCCGCCGGACCTGGACGCTACCTGGCCGGCGAACTACCCGAGCCCCGAATCCCTTCAAGCCAATGGCTGGACCCCGCTGCCGCGTCAGCCGCTGCCGTTCCCGAGCCTCGTGTGTGCCAGTGACGACGATCACTTGGCCAGCCTGGACGCGGTTCGCGCCCTGGCCAGCGACTGGGAAAGCAGTTTGGTCGAGCTGGGCAAGGTCGGCCATCTCAATCCCGCCTCGGGCTACGGCGAATGGCCGGAAGCCCGTGAGCTGATCGGGATGCTGGATCGCTGATCCAAAGATTCCAACTCATTCGGCCGGGGACTCCGGCGTAAGTGGCGCGCGGCCATGCAACCGGCTGCGCGCAAACCAGGCAGGGAGCAAGGAAAGGGTTGCGGTAGCCATTACAACAAAAAGCGGAGCCAACGCATGAAAGACAAGAACAATCACAACCTGAACCTGCGCAGGTGCCTGCTCGCCTCGGCCATTGCGGCCGGGATCGGCGCGCCGGCAGCGATACAGGCCATGGAAGTTGACACCGGTAACCCGGACTGGTCGGTTCGCTTCGACAACACCGTGAAGTACAACTACGGTGTTCGCACCGAGAGCGCCGACAAGCGCATGCTGGCTACGCCGAACAACAACGACGGTGACTTCAACTTCCGTCGTTCGGGCACCAACATCACCAACCGTATCGACCTGTTGACCGAGCTGGATGTGATCCACCAGGGCAACAAGGGTTTCCGCGTCAGTGCCGCCAGCTGGTACGACAAGGCCTACGACAACACCGGCTCCAACTCGAACCCGTTCGTCAACGGCAACGAGGCCTTCTCGCGCATTGCCGGCCAGCCCGGCACCAACAATGCCGTGCTGGGCAGCCCGCACCTTTCCAACTACGCCCAGCGCTATTACAGCGGCCCGTCCGGTGAAATCCTCGACGCCTTCGTGTTCTACAGCACCGAAGTTGGCGAAGAGTCGATGTTCAGCATCAAGGCCGGGCAGCACAACGTGTACTGGGGCGAAACCATCCTCAACCCCGTGCATGCCATCAGCTACGGCCAGTCCGGCCTGGACCTGGCCAAACTCGCCGCGGCACCGGGTACCGAGGCCAAGGAACTGTTCGTTCCGCGCAACCAGATTTCGGCTTCCTTCACCATCAACCCCGAGCTGACCGTTGCCGCGCAGTACTTCCTCGACTGGGACGCTGCACGCCTGCCTGAGGCCGGCACCTATTACGGCAGCTCCGATGTTGTCGGTTTCGGCGCGCAGTCCTTCATCCTTGGCCACACCGGCGGTCCGGGCCTCGCGGGGCCGAACGGCACCCTGACCAACATTCGCCGTGGCCATGACATTACTCCGGACAAGCGCGGTGACTGGGGCGTGATGCTCAAGTGGTCGCCGGAATGGCTGGATGGCACCGTAGGCGCCTATTACCGCCAGACGTCGGAAATCCTGCCGCAAGCCGTGCTCGATGGCACCGGCCTGACCGCCCGCGGTGCAGCTGGCCCCATCGCCAACGTGCAGAACTCCATCAGCACCACCAACTACAAGCTGGCCTACGGCGATGAAATCGACATCTTCGGCCTGAGCCTGTCCAAGGAATTCGGCGGCATCAGCGTCGCCAGCGACCTGAACATCCGCCACAACATGCCGTTGGCGAGCATCCCGGCCATCACCAGCGCCACCGGACCTGGTGGCCTGGCTGCGGGCCTCGGATTGCTGCCGGCGCGTATTCCGGGTTCCGGTGTGGTCACCGATGTTCCGAGCAGCGGCGACAGCATGAGCGCCACTGGCGACACCCTGCACTGGACCCTGAACGGCCTGATGACCATCGGCGACACGCCACTGTTCGATGCCGCCAGCCTGCTGGGCGAGCTCTACTACAGCAACCTGCTGAAGCTCGATAGCAAGAACGAGGCGCTCTACAAGGGCAAGGACACTTACCGCGGCATCGATCAGCCGACCCGCGACAACTGGGGCGTCGCGGTCAACTTCACGCCCACCTGGTACCAGGTATTCCCGGGTGTGGACCTCTCCGCCCCGATGTCCGTCAACGTTGGCCTGGACGGCGTTTCGCCGGTGCAGGGCGGCGGTGCCGAAGACACCGGCAACTACTCCGTGGGTATCGGAGCGGCCATCTACAACCAGTACTTCGTGGACCTGAAGTACGTGGACTCTTTCGGCGATGCCGAGAAGTGCACCAACGGAGCCACCGACGGCTCGACACCTAACGCATTGGACGCCACGCAGCGCTACACCTGCTACGCCGGAGGTTATTCCTCCTTCTCCGGCGGCGGGGCTACCACGGAAGACCGTGGCGCGGTGTATCTGACCTTGAAGACCACCTTCTGACATTCCGCATAGCTCAAACAAAAGAGCAGGAGAGCAACGAGATGAAATTCGTGAAAACTCTGATGGCGGCTTCCCTCGCGGTGGCCTTCGCCGGTTCCGTCCATGCCGCCGTGTCGCCTGATGAGGCCGCCAAGCTGGGCAACAACCTGACCCTGGTAGGGGCCGAGAAAGCGGCCAGCGCCGACGGCTCGATCCCGGCCTACGACGGTGGCCTGACCACCGCTCCGGCGGGCTTCAAGTCCGGCGACAGCATGCGCCCCGATCCCTTCGCCAGCGAAAAGCCGGTGCTGGCGATCGATGGCAAGAACGTTGACCAGTATAAGAATCTGCTCAGCGCTACCACCGTCGAACTGGCCAAGCGCTACCCGAACTTCCGCGTTGACGTCTATCCGACCCACCGTACCGTGGCCATGCCGCAGCCGGTGCTGGACAACGCCGTGAAGAACGCCACCGGTGCCAAGACCGCCAACGGCGGCCTGGCTCTGGAAAACGTGCTGCCGGGCGTACCGTTCCCGATCCCGCAGTCGGGCGCCGAAGCCATGTGGAACCACCTGCTGCGTTACCAGGGTGTGACCATCAACTCCAAGTACGACTCCTGGAACGTTGACGCCGCGGGCGTAGCCACCCTGGCCACCACCGGCCAGGCCTTCATCAACTACCCGATCTACCAGGACCTGAACAAGCCCATCGCCAATACCGACGTGTATTACCAGATGAAGCTGTACTACTCGGGTCCGGCCCGCCGCGCTGGCGAGGCGATCATGCTCAAGGACGCCGCCAACGCCGTCGAGCAGCCGCGCCGCGCCTGGCAGTACCTGCCCGGCCAGCGTCGCGTGAAGCTCGCGCCGAGCCTCGCCTACGACACCCCGAACCCGGGTACCGCCGGTGCCGGCACCTACGATGACGTGTTCGTCTTCAACGGCGCCCTGGACCGTTATGACTGGAAACTGGTGGGCAAGCAGGAACTCATCGTTCCCTACAACACCTACAAGCTGACCTACGCCCAGGACCCGAAGGCCCTGACCACCCCCAACCACCTGTCACCTGATTACGTGCGCTGGGAGAAGCACCGCGTCTGGGTTGTCGAGGGCACGCTGAAAGAGGGCGCGCGCCACATCTATGCCAAGCGACGCTTCTACCTGGATGAGGACAGCTGGGTCGCTCTGGCTTCCGACCAGTACGACGCGCGTGGGCAGATCTACCGTGGCTCCTTCGCTTTCCTGAGCCAGAGCTACGACAAGCAGGTCCCGGACACCACCCCGTTCGTGATCTACGACCTGGTGGGTAACTCCTACAACATCAACGGCATCGTTGGCCCGTACGGCGGCATCCGTTACATCGACCCGCTGACCAAGGCTCAGTGGGCAGCCGAGTCCCTGGCTGGCGCCGGCATTCGCTAAGCCAGGTTGGTTGCCGCTCCCTTTGAGTGTGGGGGAGCGGCAACCGCTTTCTTTTTCAGAGGACGTCCCGATGTTTTCTTTCAAGTTCATCGCTCTGGGCATGGCCCTCATGGCGGGTAATGCCCAAGCCGCGTCCCTGGTCGATGTGCTCGACCTGCCGGCGCAACACAGTGAGCTGGCGTTACGCAGCCCCTTGCTCGACATGGCACAGGCTGGCCAGCGCCTCGTCGCGGTAGGCCAGCGCGGCCACATTCTCTACTCCGATGACCAGGGCCAAAGCTGGAAGCAGGCCAGCGTGCCGGTCAGCTCTGACCTGAATGCCGTGCAATTCCCCACGGAGAAGCAGGGCTGGGCCGTAGGCCATGACGGCGTTGTGCTGCACAGCAGTGATGGCGGCGCCAGCTGGGAAAAGCAGCTCGATGGTCGCCAGCTCGGTCGGCTCATGCAGGATTACTACAGCGCCCGTCCCGATGCGGCGCAATGGCTGGATGAAGGCAAACGCATCGAGACCGAAGGCGCGGACAAGCCGTTCCTCGATCTCTGGTTCAGCGATGAACGCACGGGTTTCGTCGTGGGTGCCTTCAATCTGATTTTCCGTACCCGCGATGGCGGGCAGAGCTGGGAGCCCTGGACCGACCGTACCGACAACCCGTCCGGCTACCACCTCAACGCCATCTCCAGCGACGGGGAGCATCTCTATATTGCCGGCGAACAAGGTTTGCTCCTGCGTCTCGACGGCAACGGTGAGCGCTTCCAGGCGCTGGAATCGCCCTACCAGGGCAGCTACTTCGGTATCAGCGCCCAGTCCGGGACAGTGCTGGCGTACGGCCTGTGCGGTCACGCTTATCGCAGCACCGATGCCGGCGCCAGCTGGACAGCGGTGAAGACCGGGCTGAACAGCAGCATCACCGCGTCCACGCGCGATGCCAAGGGCAGGCTCTACCTGTTCAGCCAGACTGGCCAGGCCCTGGCGAGCCGTGATCAGGGCGCCAGCTTCGAGCCGCTGGACATTGGCCAGCCCGTCCCCGTCTACGGTGCCCTGGCGTCGAGCGACAACGGTTTGCTGCTGGTGGGCGCGCGAGGCATCAGCCAGCGCCCCCTGGTTTCTGGAAAACAAGAATAAAAGCGAGGCATACCCACATGGGTGGCATGAAACAAGAAGCGATGCCGGTCATCCGGGATCTGAAAGACTTCGACCCCCGTAGCGGCAACCTGCTGGAACGCATGGTGTTCAACAACCGTCTGCCGTTCGTGATCGGCATCCTGCTGGTGACGGTGCTGCTGGGCTACATGGCTTTCACTCGGCTGGAGCTCAAGCCCAGCTTCGAGAAGATGATTCCCCAGGGACATCCCTACATCCAGAACTTCCTGGAGAACCGCAAGGCGCTGCGTGGGCTGGGCAACAGCGTGCGCATCGTGGTGGAGAACCCCCAGGGCGACATCTTCGATCCGGCCTACCTCGATGCGCTGAAAAAGGTGCATGACGAGCTGTTCCTCACCGCGGGCGTCGACCGCGCCTGGATGAAATCCCTCTGGGCCCCTGGCGTCCGCTGGACCGAAGTGACCGAGGAAGGCTTCCAGGGTGGCCCGGTCATGCCCGATGGCTATGACGGCTCGCCCGCCAGCATCGAGCAACTGCGGCAGAACATCGCCCGCGCCGGCATCGTCGGCAGCCTGGTGGCCAATGACTTCAAATCCACCATGCTGGTGGTGCCGTTGCTGGACCAGGCCACCGCTGGCAGCCAGGGCGTGGACTATCACCAGTTCTCGCGCCATCTGGAGGAAAAACTGCGTCTGCACTTCGAATACGGAGGCGACCGCAAGGCGCAAGCTTCGGGTGAAGAAGGACAGGGCGCGATCAAGATCCGCGTGATCGGCTTCGCCAAGCTCGTGGGCGACCTGATCGATGGCCTGATGCGGGTCATGGCCTTCTTCGGCCTGGCCGTGGTGACCACCTTCTTCATCATCCTGGCCTACACCCGCTGCCTGCGCAGCAGCCTGCTGGTGATCGTCTGCTCGCTGCTGGCGGTGGTCTGGCAGCTGGGGATCGTCGCCTGGCTGGGCTACGCGCTGGACCCGTACTCCATCCTGGTGCCGTTCCTGATCTTTGCCATCGGTGTATCCCACGCGGCACAGAAGATGAACGGCATCATGCAGGACATCGCCCTGGGCACCCATCGTCTGGTGGCGGCACGCTACACCTTCCGCCGGCTGTTCCTCGCCGGGGTTACCGCGCTGCTGGCGGATGCCGTGGGCTTCGCCGTGCTGATGCTGATCGACATCCCGGTGATCCAGGACCTGGCCATCACCGCGAGCATCGGCGTTGCCGTGCTGATCCTCACCACCCTGCTGATGATGCCGGTGGCGCTGTCCTACGTCGGTGTGGGCAAGAGGGCCGCAGAGCGTGCCCTGCGCATCGATACCAACGCTGCTGCGCACAAGGGCTTCGGCCATGTGTGGGACTTCCTCGACCGGTTCACCGAGAAGCGCTGGGCCCTGACCACCGTCGCCCTGGCCGCGGTGCTGGGGGTGGCGGGCTTCATGGTAAGCCTCAACCTGCAGATCGGCGACCTGGATGCCGGTGCGCCGGAGCTGCGCCCGGAATCCCGCTACAACCGTGACAACGCCTACATCACCAGCCACTACGCGCTGTCCAGCGACCTGTTCGCGGTGATGGTGAAAACGCCGGCCGAGGGCTGCCTGAACTACCAGACCCTGATCCAGGCCGATCGCCTGGCCTGGGCCTTGCAGCAGCACCCGAATGTGCAGGCCACATCGTCGCTTGCCAACGCGGTACGGCAGATCACCGCCGGCACCTATGAGGGCAACCCCAAGTTCCTCAGCCTGCAACGCAACCAGGACGTGCTGAACTACGCGGCCCAGCAGGCCTCGGTGAACACCCCTGAGCTGTTCAACACCGACTGCTCGCTGATGCCGGTGATCGCCTTCCTCAAGGACCACAAGGCCCAGACCCTGGACGAAGTCGTGGCCATCGCCGATCGCTTCGCCGCCGAGAACAGCAGCGAGGATCGCCAGTTCCTGCTGGCAGCCGGGAGCGCGGGCATCGAGGCGGCGACCAACATCGTCGTCCGCGACGCCAACCGCACCATGCTGTTCTATGTCTACCTGGCGGTAACGCTGTTCTGCCTGATCACCTTCCGCAGCTGGCGTGCGACCCTGGTGGCCTTGCTGCCGCTGGTGCTCACGTCGGTCCTGTGCGAGGCGCTGATGGTGGTGATGGGCATTGGCGTGAAGGTGGCCACGCTGCCGGTGATCGCCCTCGGCGTCGGTATCGGCGTCGACTATGCGTTGTACCTGCTCAGCGTGCAGCTGCAGTTCCAGCGCCAGGGCCTTTCGCTGTCGGAGGCGTACAAGAAGGCGGTGTCGTTCACTGGACGGGTCGTCGGGTTGGTGGGCATCACCCTGGCCGCCGGCGTCGTGTGCTGGGCCTGGTCGCCCATCAAGTTCCAGGCCGACATGGGCATCCTGCTCACCTTCATGTTCGTCTGGAACATGATCGGAGCCCTGATCCTGATTCCGGCGCTGTCCTACTTCCTGCTGCGTGAACGTGGCGAAGCGCCGCGGCCGGTGAGCCCGGCCGATGAACCGATTGCACGTCCCGTCAGCGGGGCGGTGCAGAGCGGCCAGATGGAGTCCGTGCAGCCCTGATCCGCAAGCGAAGGAAGTTGGACTAATCTGGAAAACGGGGGATCGCCGCCAGCCGCATTTGTGGCCGGCGGCGATACCGTTTTCGGATTTACCGACGTGCCTGCTTCCTGTTGTGAAGGCCGTCCTTAAGGACAGAACAACATGCTTGATTACTTCGCGCTGGGCGTACTCTTTTTTGTGGGGATCGTGCTGTTCTACGGCATCATCGTCCTCCACGACATTCCCTACGAAATCGCCGTACACCGTAACCACCCGCATCAGGACGCCATTCACGCCGCTGGCTGGGTGAGCCTGTTCACCCTCCACGCGCTGTGGCCGTTCCTGTGGATCTGGGCCATGTTGTACCGCGAAGACCGCGGCTGGGGCTTCGACCACGGCAAACGCGGCTCCGCCCAGGACGCTGACCTGGCAAAGGAACTGGCGGAACTGCGTCAGCGCATCGAACAGCTTGAGGGGCGCGCCCCGGCAGAGCCATTCGAGCGGAAGGAGGGCTGAGCCATGGACCTGTTATTGATCCTCACCTATACGGCGTTCTGCGTTGCCATCTTCAAGATATTCAAGATCCCGCTGAACAAGTGGAGCGTGCCCACCGCCGTGCTCGGCGGCATCGTGCTGATCGGCGCACTGATCTTCCTGATGAACTACAACCATCCCTATTCCGAAGTGGCGCGGACCTACTTCGTCTCGGTGCCCATCGTGCCCGAGGTGTCGGGCCAAGTGATCGAGGTGCCGGTCAAGACCAACCAGCAGCTGGAGAAGGGTGATGTGCTGTTCCGCATCGACCCGACACCCTTCGAGAACAAGCTGAAATCACTGCAGGCACAGATGGTGTCGGCCCGTGCCGATCAGTCCCGTGCCCGCGAGCTGGCCGCGCGCAATGTCGGCAACCGCCGCGATGTGGACCTCACCACGGCGCGGGTGGACGACCTGCAGGCGCAGATGAACATTGCCAAGTTCGATCTCGACAACACCGTGGTCCGGGCGCCGACCAGGGGCTTCGTCACCCATGTATCGCTGCGTCCGGGCGTGCGTGCGGTGAAGTTGCCGCTGCGCCCCTCGATGGTCTTCATTCCTGACGAAGGGTTCTATTTCATCGCCTGGATGCGCCAGAACAGCCAGCTGCGCCTGAGTGTGGGTGACGAGGCGGAAGTGGCTTTCGACGGCATTCCCGGCAAAGTCTTCGCAGGCACGGTGAAGCAGGTAATCGGGGTGATCGGAGAAGGCCAGGTGCAGCCGTCCGGCACCCTGATCAGTTACACCGGCTCACCCCCTCCAGGCCGGGTGCCGGTCTTCATCGAGATCACCGATCCGGCCTACGCCCAGTACGCTGCGCAGATGCCCGGGGGTGCCTATGGTCAGGCGGCGCTCTACAGCAAGCACTTCCACCATGTGGCGATCATGCGCAAGATCCTGCTGCGTATGGCGGCCTGGATGAACTACATCTTCCCGTTCCACTAATGGGTGGACAGCCAGGAACCTGATTACGATTTCGCGAGCTAGAGAAGAACAAGGCGAAAATGGCTGAGGAAGCGGAGTCTACGAGTTGTAAATGAGCATTCCGAAGCCATTTTCAACGCAGTTATTTCGACGCGCAGCAGATCGTAAACAGGTGCTACGGCGGGCTGCCTCCAGGGTGGCCCGCCTGATATCCATGAACGGTCATCCAGTGCCAGGCGATTTCTTCGCGGCGGCACACCCAGACGCCTTCATGTTCCTGCACATGGTCGAGAAATCGCGCGAGCGCCATGGCGCGTGCAGGATGGCCGCTGATCCTGCCGTGCAGGCCGACGCTCATCATCCTGGGTTGCCGTGCGCCTTCCCGCCAGAGGTAGTCGAAGGCGTCCTTCAACTGCTGGAAGAAGTCCTGCCCCGAAGCGAAGCCGTTAGGCATCAGGTAGCGGGCGTCGTTGTTGACCAGCGTGTAGGGGATGATCAGGTGTGGCGGTGCGCCGGGAAGCCAGTAGGGCAGGTCATCGTTGTAGGCATCCGAGCTGTAGAGAAAACCGCCTTCCTCGCGCAGCAGTCGGCGAGTGTTGGCGCTGACCCGGCCGGTGTACCAGCCCAACGGGCGGCGGCCGCAGATGCGTTCGATCAGTTCGATGGTCCGCTGGATATGGCGGCGTTCCTCGTCCTCAGGCACATCGCGGTAGTCCAGCCAGCGATAACCGTGCCCGGCCACCTCGTGGCCGCCCGCATGCAAGGCGTGGCCGACCTGCGGCACCAGTTCCAACGCGCGGCCCACGGCAAACGCGGTCAACGGCAGTCGACGCTCGTTGAACAACTCGAGAATGCGCCAGACGCCGGCGCGGGAGCCGTATTCGTACAGGCCTTCGACGCTGAAGTCCCGCTCGCCGACCCGTGCGGGCCGGCCGGGGAGTTCGTGCAGGTAAGCCTCTGACTGGCCATCGCCATTGAGCACGCAGGATTCGGCGCCTTCCTCGACGTTCAGCACGAACTGCACGGCCACCCTCGCATCGCCCGGCCAGCGCGGATGGGGTGGCTTGCCGCCGTAGCCAAGCAGGTCGCGCTCGACCATCAGCCCAGCTCGAAGGTGGTGACGCCGAAGACCCGGTGCTGGGTGACGGCAGGCGGCGGGCCGAGGTACATCCGGGCGCAACCGAAGACTTCCTCCATGCCATGCCGCTGCACCAGCGCCACGGCGTCGGGATTGTTTTCCGGGGCATCGAGGAACAGCGGCCCACCGAGGGCGAATTCGCTCAGTTGTGCGAAAAGCGCTTCGGCCGCGCTGGTGTCTTCAGCGAACAACGGGCCGATCTTGCAACCCACGAGGCAACGCCGGATCACCCCGAATCCAGCCAGCCGGCCATTGCGCCGGCAACCCAGGGCGAGCGCTTCGGGCTGGGTGATCCAGTCTTGCAGGAAGCGGGCACGGGGTGCAGGAAAGCAGAGGCGGTCGTACGCCTGCACCTCGCCCAGGGGGAAATCGGCAAGCGGCAGGATTTCTTCGTCGGGCGCCCATTCCGGTGGCTCGGCGACCTGCGTCTGGAACCGCAGATTGCGATGGGAGAAGACGAAGCCACCTTTGGCGTAGTAGTCCTGCATGGCGAACACGCCGTCCATGCCGATGGCAGCACCCGGATTGAGGCGGGTGAGCAGGCGGTCGCGGCGTGCGTGCCAGAGGATGTCGCCGAGTCCGCGTCCGCGAAATTCCGGGCGGATGATGAAGAACCCCATGAAGCCGAACTCACCCTCGTAGGAGGTGATGGCGCCGCCACCGATAAGCACGCCGTCCAGGTCCGCTGCTATGTAGGCTTCCGGGTCGTTCGCCCAGAACAACTCGGCGTCGTGGAGGCCCGGATTCCAGCCTTCGCGCGCCGCCCAGCCCACCAGTTCGTCCAACTCGGGGCGCAGCATGCTGCGGATAACCAGCGGAATAGGCATGAGGGGAACTCCCCGGAGAAGGTGGACGCTATCGGTATAGCGCCAAGCGAGGAGGGCGGCCAGGCCGCCGGGCGGACGTCAGGCGTCGCGCAGGAGGTCGTGGGAGTCCAGCAGGCGGTAGGCGATTTCCGGGTGCAGCTCCAGGCCCCGGCGAATGGCCGCCGGGATGGACTGGCGGGTCTTGCGGCAGAGGCCGGGCAGTTCGTCGATCTCGATATCGATGCCCCGCATGCTGCGCACTTCGTTGAAGCCAGGGGCGATATGCAGGCGCACCCCGAGTTGCTCATACATGCGCCGCTGCATGTGTTCCAGGTCGGCAAGGCTCTGGATGTTCTCCAGCCGCTCCAGCAAGCGCTTCTCCTCCTGGCGGGTCAGCAGCAGGATGCGTACATCGGCACCGGGCGACTCCAGCAACTCCTCGCGCCCGCAGTTGCAGGCACCGGGTGGGCAGGGTTGGCGGGTGGGGAGAGAGGGTGTCATGGCTTCGGATCATAGTCAGCCGAAGGCCCAGGCGCCAACGGCGCCCAGGTCGGGTTCAACGCAGCAGTTCCGCTACGGCCTGGAGGACGATCTCCGGTTTTTCGCGATGAGGGACGTGGCCGCAATCATCGATGAGCAGAACCCGCGACGGCCCGTCGGTCAGTCGTGCGATCTGCTGCGGGTGCAGGTCGGAGCCGAACTCGTCCAGGTCGCCATGGATGGCCAGTACCGGGCAGTCCAGGCGGTCGATCTCGGCTTCCAGGGTCCAGTCGGCGAATTCGGGTGACAGCCAGGTTTCGGTCCAGGCATCAAGCACCCAGCGGGCCTTGTCGCCGTGGTATCTCGCCAGGCGATCCATCTGGCCGTCCTGCTGGAAGCCGGCCTTGGCTTCACGAATGCCTTGCAGGGTGCGGTCTTCGACGAAGGATTGGGCCGATTCGGTGATCAGTGCCAGGCAGTCTTCACGGTGGCGCGCGGCGCAATGGGTCGCCATGCCACCGCCGACGCTGTGGCCGAAGGCGATGAACGGGCCGATGCCCAGGTGATCCTTCAGGGTCGGGAAGGCCATTTCCGCTTCGTCGCCGACGAATCCGCGCGACAGTTCGCGTGGATTCGCGTCCGAGCGGCCGAAGCCCAGCCGGTCGTAGGCCACGACTGTCTTGCCGGTGATCGCGGCAAGTTTGCTGGGAAATTCACGCCACAACTCGACGCAGCCGAGGGAGTCGTGGAAGAGGACGATGGGCGGCTCGTCGAAGGACGGGCTGAGGTGGGCAGGACTCCAGAGGCGAACGAACAGACGGCCGTGCAGGCTGTCGATGTGCAGGTCCTGTGTGTGGTGGCTGGGGCTTGGCACGGGTGACTCCAACACGATGATCGGCCTGCAGGTTGCCAGAAAATTCCGTGGTCGTAACGAGGTAGGGTGCGCTGTGCGCAGCAGGGAGGGTGGTGGGGCTATGCAAAACTTACATCAAGGCACAGGGGCGGTGCGCATGGCGCACCTTACGACGAGTGCCTCCGACGGGTTGACGGACCAGCCGCTGGTATCGATTGCCGCCCCATCCTAAGCTTCGCCTTTCACTTTCGCAGGGACTGCCGCGCCATGAAAACCGCTCTTCTGATCATCGATGTCCAACGCGCCATCAGCGTTGGCGAGTACGCCGCCTTCGAGATCGACCGTGTGATCTCCGCCATCAACGGCCTCAGCGCCAAGGTGCGGGCCGCCGGCCTGCCCGTGGTGGTGATCCAGCATGAGGAGCCCGAAGCCTATTTCCTCTACGACAGCGAGACCTGGCAACTGGCGGACGACCTCGTCGTGGCGGACAGTGACATTCGCGTGCGCAAGACCACGCCGGACTCCTTCCACCAGACCGAACTGCAGGATGTGCTACAGCAGCGGGGTATCCAGCGCCTGATCATCTGCGGTCTGCAGACGGACTATTGCGTGGATACCACCGTGCGCCGTGCCCTGGCGCTGGGCTACGAAGTGGTGCTGCCGGCGGACGCTCACTCGACCCTCGACAACGCCGCCATCAGCGCCGCGCAGATCATCGCCCACCACAATGCGGTGCTCGGCAGCATGTCGAGCTTCGGTGTGCGGGCGGAGGTGGTGCCCGCAGAGCGGGTGCAGATCGAGGGCTGATCGCGTCCGCGGGCGTCATCGCTTACTCACCGTCGACGCTGCGCGGCAGCTGCAGCGGATTGCCCTCGCGTAGGGCCTCGGGTAGCAGTTCGTCCGGGAAGCCCTGGTAGCACACCGGCCTCAGGAAGCGTTCGATCGCCGTCATGCCCACCGAGGTGAAGCGGCTGTCGGACGTGGCCGGGAACGGACCGCCATGCACGAAAGCGAAGGACACTTCCTGCGGATGCGCGAATGCGTTGACCACGATGCGCCCGGTCCGTCTTTCGAGGATGGGGAGCAAGCGGCGAGCCAGGGGCGTGTCGCTGTTTTCCAGGTGCAGGGTTGCCGACAGCTGGCCGCGAAGCGAACGTGCCACGGCGAGCATCTGCTCCACATCCCCGACCTTCACCAGCAGCGCCACCGGCCCGAAGACCTCTTCCGCGAGCCGGGGCTCGGCGAGAAACCGCTCGCCATCCACCTCGAACAACGTGGCGCGGCCATCGAGCTCGGCGCTGGTCACCGCCCCTTCGGCGATGCGTTGGGCGCCGGCAGCTTCCAGGCCATCGAGGCCGCTGACATAGGACGCGTGGATACCCGGCGTGAGCAGGGTGCGCGCGGGGGCTATCTCCAGGCGATTGACCATGGCCTCGCGCAGCTTGGCGAAGCCCGCGCCATCGATCGCGATAAGAATCGCCGGCTTGAGGCAGGCCTGGCCCACATTGGCCAGCATGCGTTCGATGAAACCATCGCCGATCAGGTGACCGCGCTCGGCCAGGGCACCCGGCAGGATGAAGGTCGGGTTGACGCTGGTCATCTCGGTGAAAACGGGGATGGGATCGGGGCGTTGCTGCGCACGACGGTACAGCGCCATGCCGCCCGCTTCCGAACCGGTGAAGGTCACGGCCTTGATCAGCGGGTGATCCACCAGGGCCTCGCCGATGGTGTTTCCGCTGCCGCGCAGCATCGAGAAGACACCTTCGTGCAGGCCGCTCTCGCGCACCGCCTTGCGGATGGCACGCGCCATGATTTCAGACGCGCCGGGGTGGGCGTTGTGGGCTTTCACCACAACCGTCGCGCCGGCCGCCAGCGCCGAGGCGGTATCGCCACCGGCGACCGAATACGAGATGGGGAAATTGCTCGCGCCGAAAATCGCTACCGGACCGGTCGCCATCTTCTGCAGCCGGTGGTCCATACGCGGGCGCGGCTGGCGATCGGGCTGGGCCGTATCGATCGACAACTGGAGGAAGCGCCCTTTGCGCACCACGTCGGCGAACTGGCGGAACTGCGTGGCGGCCTTGCTGGCTTCGCCTTGCAGTTGCGTCTCGGGCAGTCCGGTTTCCAGCGCGGCACGGGCGGCCAGGATCTCGCGGACCTGCTCCAGGTTGTCGGCGATGCGTTCGAGGAAGGCCGCGCGCTCTGCCAGCGTGCTGTGGCTGTAACTGTCGAACGCTTCGTCGGCCAGGGTGGCGGCCTGGTCCACCTCCTGCACGCCGCCCAAGGCGAAGTCCGGTTCCATGAGCTGGTTGGTCGCGGGATTGAGCGCCTTCATGAAACCTTGGCTGGCGGGCACGTCGCGTTCGCCGATGATGAGGTTGCCTGTCAAATCCATCTCTTTGTCACCTGAAGATGCGGGGAATGGCGTTGTTTCGACGCCAGGCGCCGCCGCCTGGAACGGCGGCGAGCCGGCGTGACGGTCAGATGGCGAGGTGCGCGATGAGCTCGTTCGTCGTCACGATGGAGTGGGCGAAGGTGGGGCCGTTCAGCTCGTGGGCGGCATGCATCATGTCGTGGCGGAAGGCGGCGGTGGCGTCGCGCACCAGCGTGACGTGGTAGCCGAGTTCCGAGGCGAAACGAGCGGTCGCTTCGATGCAGGTGTTCGCCAGCAGGCCGACGATGATGACGTGGCTGATGCCCCGTTGCTTGAGGCGGAAGTCCAGGTCGGTATTGGCGAACCCGCTGGAGCCCCAGTGTTCGGAGATGATGGTGTCGCCTTCACGGGGGGCGAAATCCGGGTGCCACTCGCCGCCCCATTCGCCACGGGCGAAGTGATGGCCGTGCATGATCTTGCACTGGGTGGGCGTCGGGTGGTCCCAGTTTTCGTAGTCACCCGGTTCCCAGCGCCGGTGCGGCACGATGAACACCGGAATGCCGCGGTCGCGGATTGCACGGTCGAGCGTGCGCAGGTTGTCGAGCAGGCCGACTTCCGAGGCGATGGGTTCGATCAGGGGAAAGATGCGCCCGCCTTCGGAGAGGAAGTCGTTGTAAGGGTCGACCAGCAGGTAGGCGGTCTTGTCGATGGGATAGGGGGTGTTCGGCATCATGGGGTCCTCGTGGTTAGGGGATGTCCATTGCTCCCTGGATTGACTTTGTCCGTTATTGCTATGAAAATCATATTTACAAAATCACCCCCCGGAGACGCCATGTCAAGCCCGAGAAAATCCGCCGAGACGCTGTGTCCGGTTGCCCGCGCCGAGGACCTGGTGGGCGACCGCTGGACGGTACTGGTCCTGCGGGAACTGTTCATGGGTAACCGTCGATTCGACGAGATCCAGGCGCAGACCGGCGGCACGCCGCAGATGGTCGCCACTCGCCTGAAGCAGATGGAAGCGGACGGCCTGGTGCTGCGCACGCGCTACAACGAGCGGCCGGTGCGCTACGAGTATCAGCTCACCGCCAAGGGCGAGGCCTTCTATCCCGTGATCCTTGCCCTGCGTGCCTGGGGTGAGCAGTGGTGCAAGACCGCGGAGGAGGGCATTGCCGTACGACTCACCCACAAGACATGCGGAAAGCCCGCCGGCCTCGGGCCGGTGTGCGACAGCTGTGGCGAGGTCCTGCGGCGAGAGGACCTGAGCGGCGAACAGAATCCGGCCTATGCCGAGGAACGCAATGAACGGCGCGAGGCGTTTCGCACTACGCGGGGAGGGGCCGCCCCGGAGCGGAAGGGCGGCTAGCTTCGCGTGTCGTTTCGACGATGCGTCCCCACCAGCAGGAACACCGCCAGCACAGCGCACAGCAGGCCGAGGGACAAGGGCATCCCCTGATACCCGATCAGCTGCATCGCCAGGCCGGTCACGGGTGCGCCCACCAGGCCACCAACGCCCCAGCCGAATGCGAAGGCTGCATTCCCGGCAATCAGGATCTGGCCGCTGAAACGCTCGCCGAGCTGGATCAACGCCATGGTGTAGATTCCGAACGCGAACCCGCCCCAGACGAAAACGAATGGCCAGACAAGCCAGGAGTTCAAGGCCGATGGCAGCAGCAGGCAGCCTGCCAGCGACGCCAGGGCGCAGACCAGCATGGTCCGCCGCGAGCCAGCCTTTTCGGCCACGCGACCGAGCAGGATCTGCAGCCCTGCATTGCCCGCGATGTAGCAGGTGATGAGCGACGCGATGCGCTCCTCCGGATTGCCGAACGCGGCGCCGTAAACCGCGAACAGCGAAAGCAGGATTTGCTCGAAGGCGGCTGCCGCGAAAACCGCGAACAGCAGAAGCGGCGCCAGGGCGACGAAGCCGCCGACCGAGGTTGCCTCGCCTTCATGTGACGTGTTCGGCAGGCGCGGCACCACCGCCAGCACGATCAGGCCGCAGAGCAGGAAGGCGACGATACCGACCATGAAGGGCGGCCACCCTTGCGTGCCGACCATGCCAAGGGACAAGGGGCCGAGGGCGAAGCCAGCCGAAACGATCGATGAGTAGAGCCCGAGGATTCGGCCGCGCCGAGCGGCGGGCGTGATCGCCATCAGCCAGGTTTCGCTGATCACGTAGAGCGGATTGGCGAAGAAGCCGAGCAGGAAGCGCAGCGGCATCCAGGCCCAGACCTGCTGGGTCCAGGCAATCGCGATCAGGCTGAGCGCGGCCAGCACGGAACAGAGGATAGCGAGCCGTCCTCCGCCCACTCGTCGCACCAGTGCCGGGATGAGGGGCGAGGACAGGATGAATCCCAGCGGCGTCATTGCCGCCGACAAACCGATCAGCGCGGGCGTCGTTCCCTGCCGCTCGAGAATGAAGCTGAGCAGCGGATAGGTCAGCCCTTGCGCCAGGGCGAACACCGAGACGGTCGCGATGATGCCGGCCAGCGCGGCCCAGGGAATCCTGTCCCCCCGTACGGATGTCGTGCTGTTGGCCGTCATGCGGACCTCATTGCGGCATTCACCTCATTCCTGCCAGAACGGCTTGGCGATCTCCGCCTCGGCCTGATGCCGGGTAAGCCCGATGTCGGCAATCAGATGGGGATGGGCCTTCGTCATTCGTTCAAGTTCCCCGCGAAAGCGGCTGCGCGCCTTCCAGGTCACGCAAATGCATCGCAAGGTCGCCCGTTTTTCGGGTTGGCGCGGCGCTTCCGCCGGCCACAGGTGGGGAGTATCGTTCATGACAACCTCCTTGGGGTTCGAGAAAAAGCTCGACCCGCAGGAGGATTCTCCGGGGTACCTACAGCGACGTACTTAAGCGCTCCCGAATAGTTCCGAAAATTTCCAAACGGCTACAGGTGCGTCATATGCAGGGATCGCGCTTTGCCTTCGGTCCTTTCGTGCTCGATGTCGGCGCGGGGACATTACGTCGGGACGAAGTCCCCATTGCCATTGGCTACCGCGCACTGAAGCTGCTGGCGGCGCTCGTCGCACGCCACGGTGAAATTCTCCGCAAGGCCGAGTTGCTGGACGCGGCGTGGCCGGGGCTGGTGGTGGAAGAAGGCAACCTCAGCGTCCAGGTCGCGCAGTTGCGCAAACTGCTGGGGCCTCCCGCCGAAGGCGATCAATGGATCGCCACGGTTCCGCGCGTCGGCTACCGCTTCTGCGGAACCGTCGAACAGCTTGGCGACATCAAGCGAGCACCCTTGCCGCTGCCCAGCGAACCCTCTATCGCTGTGCTGCCCTTCATCAACGTCAGCAGCGATCCCGAACAGGAATCCTTCGCCGACGGGTTGACCGAGGACCTGACCACCGATCTGTCGAGGATTCCCGGCCTGTTCGTCATCGCACGCAACTCGGCCTTTGCCTACAAAGGCAAGGCCATGGACGTGCGCGAAATCGCCGAGGGCCTTGGCGTGCGCTACCTGCTGGAAGGGAGCGCAAGGCGTGCCACGGGGCGCGTGCGCATCAACGCTCAACTGGTCGATGCGCTGAGTGGCGATCACCTGTGGGCGGAGCGCTTCGACCGCAGCCTGGACGACATCTTTGCGGTTCAGGACGAGGTCACCGGCAAGATCGTGGAAGCGCTGCTCGGCCGCCTTCGCCCAACGCCGCCACGCAAGCGGCCTCGGAATATCGAGGCTTACGACCTCTGCGTGCGGGCGCGCAAGCTGATGGATGATTCACCCCAGTCGGCACAGGAAGCGCACCTGATGCTCACCCGCGCGGTTTCGCTCGATCCGGAGTACGCCGAGGCCTATCGCTGGCTTGCGGTGAACCACTGGATGGGCTGGGTACACAGCGGCGGTCCCACGGAGTCTGACCGCAACCTTGCCCTGGAACTCGCGCACAAGGCCGTTGCGCTCGATCCCTACGATGCCGGCTGTCGCTGGGTGCTGGCCTACTTGCTGACCTATGCGCGCAGCTTTGCAGAGGCGGATGCGCAGTTCGCCAGGGCGCTCGAACTCGACCCCAACGAGGCCGACACCTGGGCGGCGCTCTCCGACGTCGCGGTCCTGGCCGGGCGGGTGGAGGAGGGCCTTGAGTGCATTCGCAAGGCGTTCCGCCTCAACCCCTTCCCGGCAAGCTGGTACTACCTGACGCTGGGCCAGGCGCAGTACGCGGCGGGTGACTACGCGGCGGCGGTCGAGACACTGCGCCGGGACGAAACCTACCGCACCAGTTCACGCCGCTTCCTCGCGGCGAGCCTCGCTCAACTGGGCCTGCTCGACGAGGCACACGCGGAAGTCCAGCTGTTCCTTGTCGGCAACCCGCATTTCACCATCGGCCACTGGGCGGCAACGGAGCCCTTCCGCGACACCGCGACGCTGGCGCATTTTGTCGATGGCTACCGCAAGGCCGGCCTTCCGGAGTGACGCCTCAGCGTCCGCCGGCACCGCTACGGGAGCGTTCGGAGCTCTCCACCAGAACCGCTTCGGCGAGCCCGTTGAGGCGTTGCCAGAGCGTCGGAGAAATCTCCATGCCGTTTTCCAGGGCCTGCTCACGGGCGAGGGCGAAGTCATCGGGGGTAACCACGCGCTCGCTCCCGGACGCGTCGACCTCGCATGCTGGCTGCGGCTCGGCGGATGTCCCCAGGATCAGACGCAGCGACTGACGGCTCTCCCGAGGGACACCCGGCGCAAGTTCGTGGGTCAGGAAGGTCGGATAGGCGGCGCCAGCTTCAATCCGGGCAACGTGGCCGACTACCGGTGCGTGGCCATTCTCCCAATTGGCCTGGACCCAGAGGCCGCGCCGCGCGCAGTCTCCCAGCAGTTTGAGGATGAACTTGCGGTTATGGCAGTTCCGCACCTCGACGCGGAGCGTGGCCTGCTCAACGGCCTGGACACAGGCCAGTTCCAGCAGTGCCGGGAGGCAGTTCAGGGCGCTGCGCCCGTGACAGTCGGCGACCAGGCTGCCGGTGCCCTCGGCCAGCAATTCGGCTGCGGCGCGATCACGGTCGGCCACCAAATCCAATGCCCGTTCCAGTTCGCCCAGCCCGTCCTCGCCGTGCAATTGCAGCCAACCGACCAGGGCGGCAGCGTCTTCGTAGTGGCCCGGCGTATAACCCATGCCCTCGAACACCCGCTTGAGCAGGGAAGCCAGTTCATTGGCGGAAATCAGCATCGATCTTTCTCCTGGGTTGGGGCGAGCGGGAGGAACCAGTCATCGTCGAACGGCTGGCCGATGTCCTCCAGTAGGGGAGCGCCCTGGAACATGGTGTTGCGGACCCACAGGCGCGAGCGGGGGTCGAATTTGCTCACGCCAAAGAACGACAACTTGCAGCGCAGCAGGTGCATGGGCAGGACGTCGCGGTCCAGCAGGTTGGCGCGGATTTCACCGTAGTGGGTGCTCGCCATGCCCTGGATGCGGCGGACGATGCTGCGCTGTTCCGGATGGCAGAGCAGGAAACGGGCGACATTGTGCTGCGGATGCTGCGCCAGGTAGCCGACGAGTTGCCGATGGCATTGCTGGACCAGGTAGCCGATGCCCAGCGGCATCTGCTTTTCCTTGCCTTCGTCGAGGCTGCAACTGCCCAGGCGCGGTTCCTGTTTCTCTTCGGAGCGGTACCAGAAGGTTTCCTGCGCGCCATCGGCTTCGAAGTCGATGGCCAGCGCCCAGTCGTAGCAGCTCTCGATCAGGGCTTTCAGCTGCTGCGCGGCCATCTCCGGTTGCAACTGGAGGTGTTCCGGCAGGGCCAGGCGGTCCTCCAGTTCATCCACCAGTTCGGGATGCAGTTCCAGCAGGATGCAGTTGACCAGCTCCTGGCCTTGCAGGCTGGCATGGGCGAGGGCCCATTCCTGCAGGGCTTGCCAGGATTCCAGTGGAGCCTGGCCGAGCCAGTCGTGCAGATTGCGCAGGTCCGCCAGCACGCGCTGGTTGTTGCTGGTCTGCCATTCGTCCTCGGTGAAGGTTTCCTCGATATGGCGAATGGCCCGGTCGACCAGCTCGGGGAAACGAGCCTTTCGTGCGGGTGCCACGGGATGGATGGCGAGGATGCGGGCCAGGGCCAGCTCGCGCATTTCGATCCAGCGGCTGATCAGTTGCGGGTGGTTGATCAGATAGGGCGCCATGCCCAGGCCGGTGGAGTTGCCGATGCCAAAGTAGCGCTTGATCGCCGGCTCGAAGGGTACCCACGTGGTCGGCGAGCGACGTCGGGCAATGTGCTCGGCCTGTTGCAGGCTGAAGTTGCGCAGCATGAAGCAGGTGAACATTTCGGCGGAAAACGGGCGCGCGAAATCCGGGTGCTTGCGGCTGACCTTCTCCCAATCGGCCATGCCCAGCTTGCCGCTGCCATAAACGGCCGTCGTGCGGTACAGGTAGCCGACCTTGGCGATCTGGGCGATTTCCGGCTGCCGACCCTTGGCCAGGGCGTCCACCACGCTGTCGAAATTGCGCACGCTGCGGTTGGCCCGTGACAGCACCATCACTTTCGCGTCGAGCCGGCCGGCTTCCTGTAGCGGTACGTTGCGGCGCAGGTAGTCCACGTAGGCGTCGTCCACTTCGCCTTCACACAGCGCCATGGTCAGGTCCCATTCACTGGCGATGACGCGGTCGTTGCGCTTTTCCGGCGCCAGGTACTGCGAGAACAGGACAAAGCTGAACAGGTCGCTGCGGGTGCGAATCCGATAGATAACGGTGCCGTAGCCGTCGGCATCCAGATCGAAGCGCTGCGGCTCGATCTGCCAACGCTCGCGCATGATGCGGCGGACCAGGCTGCGCATGAAGCTCAGGCGGCTCTGATGCAGGCTGCCGAGCCGTTCCAGGTCCATGACCAGGCTGGCGGGGCGCATGGGCAGGCTCGCGGCTTCGGGCAAGCCGGAATCCATGATTGAAGGGGTGCTCATTCTGGGGCCCTCAACTGGCGTAACCGCATACCCGGGCCGGCGGGCGACCGGGAGCGGCTTGTTATTTGTCTGCCGTCGATGGTGGGACAGCGGGCGTCCCCGAGCAATTCAGATCGCCCTATCGCCTGATAAGGAATCCTTATTCAAATTGATTGATCGATCAGCATGACTAGCGCCAGTCGTCCGGCTCGAGTTCGTTGTCCCGCAGGATGAACTCGAACAGCGCCTGGGCGGCCACCGGCAAGGACCGGTTGGCCAGGCGGACGATGCCGATATCGCGTGTCACCAGCGGGTCCGCCAAGGGGATGAAACGCAATTGACCGGGCTCGGCGGGGAACGCGAAGCGGGGCAGGGTGGTGATGCCCATGCCTGCTTCGATCATCGCCAGCAGGGAAATCATGTTGGAGATGTAGAACTGCGAATCGGCCACCAGCTCCTCTGCGCGGGTACCGCTGAGCAGGCGCGAGGTGCCATTGGCGATCAGGCGTTCGCCGCGCAGTTGCTGCCAGCCGATCTGCTCCTCGGCAGCCAGCGCATGGTCCTGGCGGCACACCACGCCGATGCTGTCTTCCCATATCGGGATGAAGCGAATGTCGCTCTCGGTTTCCCAGAGGCTGGAAATGCCGAAGTCGACCTGCTGGTTCTCGACCATGCCCAGGACCGCCTCGGAGTTGTCGTCGAACAGGCTGACGTGCAGGTCCGTGGCATCGCCGATGAAGCGCGTGAGGATGTCCGGCAGGAGGCGGCTGGCAATCGAAGGCACGGAGGCGATACGCAGATGGCCGGACTTGTACTGGGCGATCAGGCTCATGTCGCGCACCACGCGATCATGGTGCTCGATCAGTTCCTTGGCATAGGCGAGGAACTGGATGCCGAAGGGCGTCAGGTCCGGTTTGGTGACGCGGGCATTGCGTTTCTCGAACAGGGGTTGGCCCAGCTTGCCTTCCAGGTCGCGGATGGACAGCGAAATGGCGGGCTGGGTGCGGTGTGCCCGCTCGGCCGCGGCGTGGAAACCCTGGAGCTCGGCTACCCAGACGAAGTGACGCAGTTGCACGACTTTCAGGTCCGGCAGCATGGTAAGTTTTCCTTATCAATCAATATTTACAACTAATTTTAGTTTATCTGAGACGGCACCTACCATGCGCTCAAAGCGAGAACGGAGGTACACATGTCCAGCAAGATTTTCAGCAACTACATCGATGGCGCCTGGGTTGAAGGCGGCTCGAGTATTGCCAACCGGAGCCCCGCGAACCTCGAGGATGTCGTGGGCCATTACGCCCAGGCCGACGCCGGGCAGGTGGACCAGGCGATCCGCGCCGCCACCGCCGCCCAGCAGGCCTGGGCACGCAGCGGACTTGAGGAGCGCTACCAGGTGCTCATGGCGATCGGCAACGAGCTGATCGCACGCAAGGCCGAACTCGGCGAACAACTGTCGCGGGAGGAGGGCAAGACCCTGGCCGAGGGCGTCGGCGAGGTCTATCGCTCCGGGCAGTTCTTCCACTATTACGCCGCCGAGGTCCTGCGCCAGCTGGGCGAGACGGCGGATTCCGTACGCCCCGGCGTTGAGATCGAAGTCCGTCGTGAGCCGGTCGGCGTCGTCGCCATCATCACCCCCTGGAACTTCCCGATGGCCACGGCCGCCTGGAAGATCGCGCCCGCCCTGGCCTTCGGCAACGCGGTGGTGTTCAAACCCGCCAATGCCGTACCGGCCAGCGCCTGGGCACTGACCGAGATCATCGCCCGCCAGGCCCTGCCGGCCGGCACCTTCAACTTGGTCATGGGCAGCGGTGCCGAGGTTGGCGAACGCCTGATCCACTCCAGCGGGATCAATGCCCTGAGCTTCACCGGCTCGGTGGAAACCGGGCGCCGGGTCGCCGCCGCTACGGCCGCCAATTTCGTGCGCTGCCAGTTGGAGATGGGCAGCAAGAACGCCCTGGTGGTGCTCGACGACGCGGACCTGCCGCTGGCGGTGGAGTGCGCAGTGAACGGTGCTTTCTTCGGTACCGGGCAGAAGTGCACGGCATCGTCCCGCCTGATCGTGACCGAGGGCGTGCATGACCGTTTCGTCGACGCGCTGGTGGAGCGCATGGGGCAGCTGAAAGTCGGGCACCCGCTGCGTGAAGGCGTGCAGATCGGCCCGGTGATCGACGAGCGCCAACTGGCACAGAACCTTCGCTATATCGAGGAAGCCAAGGCCGAAGGCGCCCGCCTGGTCTGCGGGGGCGAACGTATCACCGAGGAACACGAGGGTTTCTACATGCGCCCGGCGTTGTTCGTCGACACCCGCAACGACATGCGCATCAACCGCGACGAGGTCTTCGGCCCGATCGCCTGTGTCATCAAGGCGCGGGATTACGAGGCCGCGCTGGCCATCCTCAATGACACCCGCTTCGGCCTCACCGCCGGAATCATGACCCAGTCGCTGAAGCACGCCAGCGACTTCAAGCGCCGCGCCAACACCGGCTGCGTGATGGTTAACCTGCCCACCGCCGGCACCGACTACCACGTGCCTTTCGGCGGTCGCAAGGATTCCAGTTTCGGTCCCCGCGAGCAGGGCCAATACGCCCGCGATTTCTACACGGTGGTCAAGACCGTCTATGTGCGTCCCTGAGGGAGAGAGCGCCATGCAAGAGCTTCTGATGATCGACGGCCTGCAGTACTCCAACTGGAGCCCCGAGCTGTTCCGGCAGATGCGCGAAGGCGGGCTCAGCGCCGTCCACGCCACCATCGCCTACCACGAGACCGCCCGTGAAACCCTGTCACGCATTGGCGAGTGGAATCGCCGCTTCGAGGCCTTCCCGGAGCTGATCCGGCCTGTGCGGCAGGCTTCGGACATTCGCCTGGCGCACCAGGAAGGGCGCGTCGGGATTTTCTTCGGCTTCCAGAACTGCTCGCCCATCGAGGATGACATCGACCTGGTGGAAGTCTTCCGCCAGCTCGGGGTCTTCATCATGCAGCTGACCTACAACAACCAGAGCCTGCTGGCGTCGGGCTGCTACGAAAGTGAGGACAACGGCATCAGTCGCTTCGGCCGCCAGGTGATCGAAGAGATGAACCGTGTCGGCATGATCATCGACATGTCCCACAGCGCCGAGCGCAGCACCCTGGAGGCGATCGAGCTGTCGAGCCGGCCGGTGATCATCTCCCACGCCAACCCCACCAGCTTCCATGCGGCCAAGCGCAACAAGTCCGACGCGGTGCTGCGTGGCATCGCCGAATCGGGCGGCCTGCTCGGTTTCAGCACCTATCCCTTCCACCTTCGCGGTGGTTCGCAGTGCCAGCTCGGCGAGTTCTGCGACATGGTCGCGCGCACGGCGGACCTGATGGGCATCGACCACATCGGCATCGGCACCGACCTCTGCCAGCAGCAGCCGTTGCAGGTGCTGGAATGGATGCGCAACGGCCGCTGGAGCAAGGCCAAGGACTACGGCGAAGGCTCGGCGGACAACGCCGACTGGCCGGAACCGCTGCACTGGTTCCGGGATAGCCGCGACTTCCCCGTCATCGCCCGAGGCCTGCGCGAACGCGGCTTCGCCGAGGAGGAGGTGCGCAAGATCATGGGCCTGAACTGGCTCGACCTGCTGGAGCGCGGCACCGCGCCTCGGCCATGAATCCCTGATACCCACACGTGAGGACGCCATGAACAAGAACAAGAAAGGAGCCTCGACCTTCTCCCTGCCTGGAGATGGCCTGCGCCCGATCCCTGATTTCCTGAACCCTTTGCCTCCGGAGGGCATGAGCGAAACGCGGCCACCGTGCTGACGACCCGCTCCGCTTCGTTCCAGAACCCATGGTCATTCGCTTCGCCGATTTCGAATCGGAGGAGCCAGCGCAACAACCTGGAGGCATCATGAAATTGTTCCCGACCCAGACCGTAGGCAGCGAACCGATGAAGTGCTCGGCACTACAAGGCGTCGACTTGCCCTTGTTCGTCATCAGCGGCGGCTTTCTGCTCGCCTTCCTGATCGCGGCATTGGTGGATATCGATGCGGTGTCCGCGCTGGTCAACACGCTGTTCGCCTGGTCGACGAAAGTCTTCGGGCTGTATTGGCAGCTCCTGATGCTGGCGACCTTCCTGGTCAGCCTGGGCATCGGCTTCAGCAAGTACGGCCGCGTCCGCCTGGGTGGCATCGACCGGAAGCCCGACACCAGCACCTTCAACTGGATCGCCGTAATCATGTGCGCACTGCTCGCCGGCGGTGGCGCCTTCTGGGCAGCCGCCGAACCGCTGATGCACTTCGCCAGCCCGCCACCCCTGTTCGCCGGCGTACTGCCGAACACCGAGCAGGCGGCCCATGTGGCGCTGGCCCAGTCGTTCGTGCACTGGGGCTTCCTCGCCTGGGCGGTGCTCGGCAGCCTGCTGGCGATCGTGTTGATGCACCTGCATTACGACAAGGGCCTGCCGCTGGCACCGCGCACCTTGCTGTACCCGCTGCTGGGTGAGCGCGCGCTGAAAGGGCCGATCGGCAACCTCGCCGACGCCACCTCGATCATCGCGGTGGTCGCCGGCACCATTGGCCCGATCGGCTTCCTCGGGCTGCAGATCAGCAATGCGCTGCATGCGGTCTGGGGCTTGCCTAACGACCTGCTGACCCAGTCCATCACCATCATCCTGGTGACGGCCATGTACACCACGTCCTGCCTGGTCGGTCTGAACGGCATCCGCTTCGTCAGCGAGATCAACGTGTGGCTGATGATCGGCCTGGCGGCCTTCATGATCGTGGCCGGGCCGACGCTGTTCATCCTGTCCGGCTTCCCGGTGGCATTCGGTCTGCAGCTGGAGCACTTCCTGCCCATGACCCTGTACCGCGCCGACCCGAAATGGCTCGACTGGTGGACAGTGTTCTACTGGGGCTGGTTCATCGGTTATGCACCGATGATGGGTCTGTACGTCGCCAAGATTTCCCGCGGCCGCAGTATTCGCCAGATCATCCTGACGCTGTCGATCATCGCCCCGCTGGTCACCATGTTCTGGTTCACCGTGGTCGGCGGTACCGGTATCGGTCTGGAGTTGCAGACCCCCGGCATCGTCACTGCCCATGGCACCCAGCCCGAAGCCATGCTGCTGGGCGTCACCCAGAGCCTGCCGCTGGCGGGGCTGGTCTCAGCGCTGTTCCTGTTCCTCAGCTTCATTTCGGTCGCCACCAACGGCGATGCCATGGCGTACACCGTGGCCCTGGCGATGTCCGGCAACGACTCGCCGAAGAAGTGGCTGCGCGCCTTCTGGTGCGTCGGCATGGGGCTGGCGGCGGTGGTGCTGATCACCATCGGTTCGGGCGGGGTCTCGGCGCTGCAATCCTTCATCGTCATCACCGCTGTTCCGGTTTCCCTGCTGATCCTGCCGGCGCTGTGGAACGCCCCGCAGATCGCACGTCGGCTGGCCCGGGAGCAGCAGGTCTAGTCCCTTGGGAGGGTGCGAGGCTCATCGCCCCTCCATTTTCTTCCCATGCTGGAGAACTCAATGAAACAGTCCGTCAGTACCCGTTTGTATCCGTCCAAGGCGCCGTTGGAGTGGGCCGTGATCGGTAACGGGACCCTGTACACGGCGCAGATTCCCATCGACGTCGAGGGGCGTGTGGTGGACGGGGGCATCGAGGCCCAGACGCGCCAGACCCTCGACAACCTCAAGCACACCCTGGCGTGCGCCGGGCTCGGCCTGGAGGCGGTGACCCAGGTGCTGATCTACGTGACCGACCGCAGCTATCTGGCTACCGTGAATGCGGTCTATGCCGAGTACTTCGCCGCGCCCTATCCGAACCGCGCCGCGATGGTGGTGGCTGGGCTGGCCCGCGAGGAGATGCTCGTGGAACTGGTGGTCTACGCGGTGGCCTGAACGGCCGCAGCCTCCGGTCCGCTCCGGTGATCCCGGTGGGCTGGTTTTTCCGCTCGCCGATTGTCTCGGCAGCGACTCCAACTACGCTTGATCCAGGTACGAGCGCTTTCCGTCACGAGCGGAATAGCGCTCGTACCCTTTTTGCCATATGGCCTGACCTGATTGGGAGTTTGGGATGGAATGGTTGCTCAACCCGGAAATATGGGTGGCCTTCGTCACGTTGACCGCACTGGAAATCGTCCTCGGCATCGACAACATCATCATGATCGCCATCCTCGTGGGCCGCATGCCGCCGCACCTGCAGGCACGCACGCGCTTCTTCGGCCTGGCCCTGGCGATGATCACGCGCATCCTGCTGCTGCTTTCCATCTCCTGGATCATGCGCCTCACCACCGACCTGTTCGAGCTGGCCGGGCAGGGGATATCAGGGCGTGACCTGATCCTTTTCTTCGGCGGCCTGTTCCTCCTGTGGAAGAGCAGCTCCGAGATGTATCGCGGCCTGGAGGGCGATGAGGAAGACCCCGACGAACCCAGGAGCCTGGCCGGCGGCTTCATCGGCACCATCATTCAGATCGCCCTGATCGACATCGTCTTCTCGCTGGACTCGGTGATCACTGCCGTTGGCATGGTTTCCAACGTCCCGGTGATGGTTGCCGCCATCGTCGTCGCCGTACTGGTGATGATGCTCGCCGCCGGCACCATCAGCGCCTTCATCGACAGGCACCCGAGCCTGAAGATGCTGGCGCTGTCGTTCCTGGTGGTGGTCGGCACGGTGCTGATCGCCGAATCGTTCGATGTTCACGTGCCCAAGGGCTACGTCTACTTCGCCATGGCCTTCTCCCTGGCCGTCGAAGCCCTCAACATCCGCGCCCGCACGGCCCGTGGCCGCAAGGCGGCGGAGCCGGTGAAGCTGCGCAAGGACATGATGGGCGATTGAGGTTTGGTCAGGGGGCGTTGGCTTTGTGTAGGAGCGAGCTTGCTCGCGAACCTTCCGAGCCGACCTTTCGCGAGCAAGCTCGCTCCTACAAGGGCGGTGCCTGCCCAGGGATAAAGCAGTGGGCGACAAGTCCGCTTCAGCTCCGATGCGAGCTTGAGCGTATGAAGCGGAAGAGCGAGCGAGTGTGCTGTGTTTCTGTAGGAGCGAGCTTGCTCGCGAACCTTCCGAGCCGACCTTTCGCGAGCAAGCTCGCTCCTACAAAAGCGGTGCCGGCCGGGGGATAAAAAAACCCGCCGACACGAATGTTGGCGGGCGAAGCAGGCAGGGACTAGAGCCAGCGTCCCCGCCCAGGGAGTCATCAGCGGAGGCGGGAGTGCGCCTGCAGGCGCATCACGTAGCCGAGCTTGATCCCGATCGGTCCGAGGAGTGTCAGCAGGTGTGCCAGCACCAGGCAGCCCATGGCGAGGTATGCGTCGAAGACGTATGCCAGCAGGGCTCCTATCACCAGCATGGCGCTGCCACTGACCAGCAGGTGGTTGCCAAGCCAGTAGACGCGTTGGGGGGATTCGAAGAAAGCGAACATATCCATTGCTCCAGCAGGGCTTGCAGCCAGCTCGATGGGCGCCCGTGACGGGGTCACGGACGCCAGGTCCATGCAGGGTGATCAGGCCACCGGAATCATCGGGTCAGCGGCTGCCAGGGCGGCGGTGCGATCGGCTGCCGGCGGGTAGATCCACATGGTGTTGATCTGGGTCTTGAGCCCCTTGGCTTCGGCCTTCACCAGTTTGAGCTGGCGGTCCCAGCCTTCCGTGAACACCGCGCCCCAGGCACCCAGGTCCAGGCAGGTCACGTACTTGGGCTGGCGGTAGGGCGTGGGCGACACGCCCAGGATGTCGGCGGCGACGTTGTTGCCCGCATGGCGACCGAGGGAAATCGCATGCTGGCAGGACATGGCGGCGAAGTTGCCGATGTCGTCTGTGGCGGCATAGGCGACATCACCCGCGGCGAAGATGTTGTCCTGGCCGAGCACCTTGAGGTTCTCGTCCACATGCAGCCGGCCCTGGGCATCACGCACGCTGGACAGCTGCTCGGTCAAGGGGCTGGCCCGGAAGCCGACAGTCCAGATCACCGTATGGCTCTCGATATGGCGGCCATCGGCGAGGGTCACGCCATTGGCGTCCACTGCGGCAACACTGGTGCCGAGTACCCACTCGATGCCGAGGTGATCGGAGGCTTCGACGATCGACGGGCGAATCCCGTCGCCCAGCGCGGCGCCGATCTGCGGGGCGCGGTCGATGACGATCACGCGGATATCCTGCTCATCGCCCAGCACTTCGCGCAGGCGCGCCGGCATTTCGGTAGCCGTCTCGATACCGGTGAAGCCGCCGCCGGCGACCACCACGGTATTGCGAGCCAGGCTGTAGGGGCGCTCCTTGAGGGACTTCAGGTGCTGCTCCAGGCGCGTTGCGGATTCGATCTGGTCGACGTCGAAAGCATGGTTGGCCAGGCCAGGCACCGGGGGGCGGGCGAGCTGGCTGCCGGTCGCCAGGACCAGACGGTCGTAGTGCAGTTCCTGCTGACGGCCAGCCTCGTCGGTGTAACCGACAGTCTTGGCCTGCTCATCGATGCGCTCTGCAGTGCCTTTGACGAAACGCACGCCAACCGAATCGAACAGGGCATCCAGGGGCGCGAACATGGCATGGACGTTGGGCTCGTAGAAGCGCGGACGGATACGCAGTTCGGCCTGGGGCGCGAGCAGGGTGATTGCCACATCGTTGCGATCATGTTTGTCCAGCAAGCGTGCGGCGCTCAATGCGCTCCAGAGTCCACCGAAACCTGCGCCAACAACCAGAATTTGTTGTTTCATGAAGTGCTCCTCGAAAGAAGTGCCCAGTAAGATTGATGTTGTTTTTCCAACTCCGGCGTGACGATTACAGGTCCATTGATACTGGGTCCCATATTCGCTGTATCGGATCGTCCGCTGTGGTCACATGCTATCGATGGATATCTGCTGGCGCACTTCTACATAGGGTCAGAGGAATTATGCGTCAGTCGAATTGATATATACCTAGGTATAAGTCGGATGCGGCCCGGAACTTTCAAGTGTTCTCAGGGGCGCTCGCGCAGGGCGGTTTCGATGCAGTTCAGCAGTGTGTCGGCTTCGAAGGGCTTGGGAAGGCAGGCGACCATTCCGGACATATCGGAGCCGAGGGCGGCGGGGTAGGCGGTGATGAAAATGGTGGGAATCCGAAAACCCATCGCAATGAGTTTTTCATGCATCTCGACGCCGCACATGCCCGGCATCTGAATATCGGAGATCAGGCAATGCGCTTCGGCCGGGCCGCTGGAACGGAGGAACTCCAAAGCGTCGGAATAGGTCCTGGCCTGGTAGCCGCTGGCCCTCAACAAGCTTTCCAGCGCCGTGCGGATTGACTCGTCATCATCGACGACTGCAATAACAGCCATATTGCGCACCTGAGTATCTGCGTCATGTAGGGTCGCTCGTTGCGGCGGCCTGTCGTTATTTCAAGATACGCTGTCTCATAACGTCGAGAAGTATACCTACGTATAGTCTCCACCCCTCGACGCCAAGTACTTCGGGGTTCTCCGTCGACCCATGATACTCAGGTACAAGTGCACGTCCCGAAGGGATACTTCATATGCACTGACGTACAAATGAATTCTTCCCGGTATCTCGAATAATCTGGCATTACTCAGTTGTTCGCTTCCGGTAATACCGGAAGTGCAGGGAACGTTGTAAAGGACCTATTAACCAGGCGGCGGACATCATGAACAGAAATGACCTGCGGCGTGCAGACCTCAATTTGCTGGTTGTCTTCGAGACCATGATGCGTGAGCGCAATGTCACCCGTGCCGGAGAGCGCTTGTTCATCGGACAGACCACGGTCAGCAGTGCATTGGCCCGCCTGCGCTCGATGTTCAACGACCCCCTGTTCATCCGCACCGGCGGGGTCATGGAGCCGACCGCACGGGCTGAGGAAATCCATGCCCGACTGGCACCGGCCCTGGATGGCATCGCAGTGGCCCTGAGCTGCTCCCAGGAGTTCGACCCGTTCACCAGTGACGCGGCATTCCATGTCGGACTCTCGGACGATGTCGAGTACGCGCTGCTCCCCCAACTGATGAAGCACCTGCGCGACGAGGCACCGAACATCACCCTGGTGGTACGCCGCGTGGACCAGTGGCAATTGCCCCAGCTGATCACCACGGGCGAGATTTCCGTGGGCATCAGCCCGGCGCAGGGATTGCCGGCCAGCTCTCACTGCAAGCGCCTGCGACCGATGCAGCCGGTGTTGCTGCGTGGCGATCCGGCGGCATGCAGCCTGACGCTGGACGAGTTCTGCGCGCGGCCCCATGTGGTGGTGTCCTCGATGGGCAATGTCATCGATGACGTCGATCACGTCCTGGGTGTGATGGGGCGCCAGCGCAAGGTGGTACTGGCGGTGCCGCAGTTCAGTGCCTTGCCGGGGTTGCTCGCCGGCGGCGACATGGTCGCCATCGTGCCGGACTACGTGGCCCAGGCCATGGAGCGGCTGCACGGGATGCACGCCGAGTTCGCGCCGCTGGAGCTGCCGGCCCCGGACCTGTCCATGGCCTGGCGTGGCGCGAGCCACGACGACCCCCGGGAACGCTGGCTGCGCTCCTGCTTCTTCCGTCACCTCGGCCTGTCTCTGGAGCAGACCGCGGTTGCAGCCTGAACGGGTTCCCGCGGGGTGCCGATCAGTGCTCACGGGTGAAGCGGCTGCGGTAGTCGCGCGGAGAGATGGACAGGTTTCGCTGGAAGGTACAGCGCATCCGTTCCTCGTCGCCGAATCCGCAGAGGCGGGCGATCTGCTCGATATTGCGCGGAGAGTTCTCCAGCAAGCGCTTGGCTGCTTCCAGGCGGAACAGTTCGATGGCCTTGGAAGGCGTCCGGCCGGTCTTGAGCTTGTAGACCCTGGAGAAGTTGCGCTGGCTCATCTGCGCGCGCTCCGCCAGGCGTTCCACCGTCAGGCTTTGGTCCCCCAGGTTTTCGGTCAGCCACAGGTGCAGGTCGTCGAACGCCGCGCTTTCTCCCGATTGCGACTGCAGCAGCGTGCTGTATTGCGCCTGGCCACCCGGTCGCTTGAGGTAGACCACCAGCTCCCGTGCCACTTGCATGGCCACTTCACGGCCACAGTCGGCCTCCACCAGGGCCAGCGCCAGGTCGATGCCGGCGCTCACGCCCGCCGAGGTCCACACCGTTCCCTGCTGGATGAAGATCGCGTCGGCATCGACGTCGATGGCCGGAAAACGCTCCTTGAGCGTGTCGCACATGGCCCAGTGGGTGGCGGCACGCCGGCCATCGAGCAGGCCGGCCTTGGCCAGCAGGAAAGCGCCACTGCAGACCGCTGCGACCCGCCGAAAGCGGTGGGCCGCGCCCGACAGCCAGTCGACCAGTTCGACGTGGCTGTCCAGGGACAGGCAGATTCCCGGGGCGCCGGGTACGACGAGGGTGTCGGCTGGGGGAACGTCAGGCTGATCGAGCCGGGACGTGTCTACGGCAAGACCTTCGACGGTTTGCACCAGCCCGCCTTCCAGGCTGGCGGTGCGCAGCTGGTAACCGGGCAACTGGCGCGCGGACAGCGCCTTGGTGGCGGCCCAGAAGACTGTCTGGGCACCGGTCAGGTCGAGCAGTCCAATCTGCGGATAGGCCACGAACACCACTTCGCGAGGCCTGTCCCAGGTCGAAGCTCGAGTGTCGAGTGTGCCGTCCTTGGGAGGGGTTGCCCCTTGGCTGCCTGGAGAACCGACCATTATTGCCGCCGTGACTGTTCGAATGGCATTGGGAAGTATGTGTCGCAGTGCTTTTTTTCAAGTGATCCGCGAGGGTCGGTCGTCGGAAAGTCGGACGAGGGCGTGCGGCGTTCCGGGCTGGCCGATAACAAGGGTTTTATGTCCTGGCTGGTACCTCGGCAAGCGCGATAGCCTCGTCAATGCTGAGTGCACTGTTCTCGGCGCCTCAACCCGCGTTATCAACATTCCTGCCATAGACCTTCCCGACATGCATAACGCCCGGCACACGCCGAGGCCATCGCGTTGCCGCAAGAGGGGGCATGGACTAGATTTTTTTGACCGGCATGCCGTGGTTTGCCGGTCTTCAGCAAGGAGACAAGATGAGTTCGTGGTCGCAAACAACTTCGACCAGAAGCACATGCGAACAGAAAGAACCCGTGGTCTACGTGGTCGATGACGATGAGTCGATGCGGCTGGCACTCGAGGGTTTGCTGCGCTCCATCGGATTGCGCGTCGAGACGTTCGAATCCTCCCAGGAATTCCTCGCCTTCCCGAAGAACAACGTTCCCAGTTGCCTGATACTCGATGTCAGGCTGCGTGGCGAGAGTGGCCTCGCCTTCCAGGAACAGGTGGAGAAGAGCGGCTTGCGCATGCCGATCGTGTTCATGACCGGCCATGGCGACATCGCGATGACGGTCAAGGCGATGAAAGCGGGTGCCGTCGACTTCCTGGCCAAGCCGTTTCGGGACCAGGACATGCTGGATGCCGTGGCCAATGCGCTGGCGAAGGACGGCGAACGCCTGGCCGCCGAGCAGTCCATCGCGACGCTGCGTGCCGCATTCGATTCGCTCACCGTGCGTGAGCGGGAAGTCATGGGGTTCGTGGTCGCCGGCCTGATGAACAAGCAGATCGCCTCCGAACTGAACCTCAGCGAAGTCACCGTTAAAGTCCATCGCGGACAGGTCATGAAAAAGCTGGCCGCGCGCTCCGTCGCGGACCTGGTCAGAAAGTCGGAATCCCTGGGCATCCAGCCGCAGTCACGCAAGTCGTCCTGATTTCGGTACCCGCGGCAACGCCTTCGTGGCTTGTCGCTGACCCACCGAGGCGCCAGCGTCCAGCGCCATGACGGGCGCTGGCCTGAGGGCGGGGGCGTCATTCAAGCAATCCTACTTATGGTTCCGAAACCAATGGGAAACAGATTCCAGATTTGCTGGGACGACGGCGAGCGTGCCTTCTGCCGGGGGGCGCACCCGACGCAGGGCGGCGACGACGTGCTGGTCGCGCGGGCCGCCGCCGAACAGCCTTTGCCGGCGAGCCTCGAGCGCCTTGCACATGAGTTCGGCCTGAAGGAAGAGCTCGATGGCGCATGGGCGGTCCGGCCGCTTGAGCTGGTGCGTGAGAGCAGCGGGCTTCTTCTGGTGCTGGAGGACCCGGGCGGTGAGCCACTCGAGCGCCTGCTCGGAGCACCCATGGAGTTGGGCGCCTTCCTCGGCGTCGCCGTGGGAATCGCCACGGCGCTGGGCAAGCTCCACCAGCGCGGGCTCGTCCACAAGGACCTCAAGCCCACGCACATCCTGGTCAATTGCACCGATGGACAGGTACGTCTCACCGGATTCGGACTCGCCTCGCGGCTGCCGCGTGAGCGCCAGGCGCCCGAGCCGCCCGAAACCATCGCCGGCACGCTTGCCTACATGGCGCCGGAGCAGACCGGGCGGATGAATCGTTCGATCGATTCGCGCAGCGACCTCTATGCGCTCGGCGTCACCCTCTACCAGATGCTGACGGGCGCGCTGCCGTTCACGGCTGCCGACGCCATGGAGTGGGTGCACTGCCATATCGCCAGGAAGGCCGTGCCCCCGAGCGAGCGGTTGACCACGGTGCCGGCAGTGGTCTCGAACATCGTCATGAAGCTGCTGGCCAAGACCGCCGAGGAGCGCTACCAGACGGCTGCCGGGGTCGAACATGACCTGCGCCGTTGCCTGGAAGACTGGCAGTGCCGTCAACGCATCGACGATTTCCCCCTGAACGAGCAGGGCACACCCGACCGTCTGCTGATCCCCGAGAAGCTGTATGGGCGGGAGTACGAGGTCGACACGCTCGTCGCCTCCTTCACCCGCATCGTCAACAGCAGTGCACCGGAACTGGTGCTGGTGTCCGGCTACTCCGGCATCGGCAAGTCTTCGGTGGTCAACGAATTGCACAAGGTGCTGGTACCACCACGGGGGCTCTTCGCCTCCGGCAAGTTCGACCAGTACAAGCGCGATATTCCCTATTCGACCCTGGTACAGGCATTCCAGAACCTGGTGCGCACGCTGCTCGGCAAGAGCGACGCGGAGCTGGAGAGCTGGCGCGCGGCGATGCTGGAGGCGCTGGAGCCCAATGCGCGGCTGATGACCGACCTGATTCCCGAACTGAAGCTCATCATCGGTGAACAGCCGGCGGTCCCGGAGCTCGAGCCACAACAGTCGCAACGCCGTTTCCTGCTGGTGTTCCGGCGCTTCATCGGGGTATTCGCGCAACCGGAGCATCCGCTCGCGCTGTTTCTCGACGACCTTCAATGGCTCGACGCGGCAACCCTTGACCTGCTGGAGGACCTGCTGACCCGTTCGGACCTGCGCCACCTGATGCTGGTGGGCGCCTACCGCGACAATGAGGTGGATGCTGCACACCCGTTGACGGCCAAGCTCGAGGCCATCAGGAACGCGGGTGTCAGGATCGACGAAATCAGGCTGGCGCCCCTAGCCAAAGGGCATATCGAGCAGCTGATCGCCGAGGCCCTGCACAGTCCGCAGGCACGCATCGAATCGCTGGCCCGGCTGGTGCAGGACAAGACCGCCGGCAATCCATTCTTCGTCATCCAGTTTCTCCAGGCGCTGGTCGAAGAAGACCTGCTGACGTTCGATCATGATGCGCGGCACTGGCGCTGGGACCCTGATCGCATCCATGCCAAGGGCTACACGGACAATGTCGTGGACCTCATGGTCGGCAAGCTGGCGCGCCTGCCCAGCGACACGCAGTTGGCGCTGCAACAGCTGGCCTGCCTCGGCAACGTCGCCGAGATCACCGTCCTTTCAAGCGTCCTGGGCATTCCCCAGGCCCAGGCTCACGCCGTGCTGTGGGAGGCGATCCGCCAGGAACTGGTGGAGCGGCAGGAGAGCGCTTATGCCTTCGTCCACGACCGGATTCACGAAGCGGCCTACTCACTGATTCCCAAAGATTCGCGTGCCGAGGTCCATCTGCGTATCGGCTGGCTGCTCGCCGCGCAGGCCGCCCCGGAACGGCGCGAGGAGGCGATTTTCGAGATCGCTGGCCAGCTCAATCGGGGCGCCTCACTCCTCACCGACGTTTCCGAGCGTGAGCAACTGGCCGAGTTCAACCTGCTGGCCGGCCAGCGTGCCAAGGCATCGACAGCCTACGCGTCGGCGCTTAGCTACCTGTCCGCCGGTGCGGAACTGCTGGGTGGCGACTGCTGGGCGCGGCGTCATGAGCTGAGCTTCGCCCTGGAGCTGAACCGGGCCGAATGCGAATTCCTCACCGGGCAGTTGCCGGCGGCGGACGCGCGCCTGGTGACGCTGGCCGAACGCGCCCGTACGACGGTGGAAAAGGCGCTGGTGGCGTGCCTGCAACTGGACGTGTGCCTGGTCCTCGATCAGAGCGACCGCGCGGTTGCGGTTTGCCTCGCCTACCTGCGGCATGTCGGGATCGACTGGTCGGCGCACCCCGACGACGAGGAGGTGCAGCGCGAATACCAGAGGATCTGGACGCTGCTGGGCGAGCGGCAGATCGAGGACCTGATCGATCTGCCGTTGATGGAGGACGCGGCCTCGCTGGGGACCGTAGAGGCGCTGAGCAAGCTTTTCGCGCCGGCCTTGCAGACGGATGCGAACCTCGCGTGCCTGACGATCTGCATGGCGGTGAGCATCAGTCTGGAACGGGGCAACTGCGATGCCTCGTGCGTGCTCTACGCCAATGTCGGCAGGGTAGCGGGGCGGCGTTTCGGTGATTACCAGGCCGGCTTGCGCTTTGGCCAGCTCGGCTGCGACCTCGTCGACCGGCGCGGGCTGAAGCGCTTCGAGGCCAAGACCTATCTGTGTTTCTCGATCTTCGTCATGCGCTGGCTGCGGCCCGTGCGGGAATGTCGCGCGCTGTTGAGTCGCGCCTTCGCCGCGGCGAACAGGATCGGGGACCTTCCGTATGGCGCCTATGCCGGCAACAGCCTGGTCTCGGACCTGCTGTTCTCCGGCGAATCGCTGCCCGCGGTGCAGGCAGAAGCCGAGCGCGGGCTGGCCTATGCGGAGAAAGTGGGTTTCGGCCTGGTGGTCGACTTCATCGCCACGCAGCTGGCGCTGGTGCGCACACTTCGTGGCCTGACGACGGCATTCGCCAGCTTCGACGACGCGAACTTCACCGAGCTGGCAACCGAGGGGCACCTGGCCGGCAGTCCCGACCTCGCGCTCGCCGAATGCTGGTACTGGACGCGCAAACTGCAGCTGCGCTACCTCGCTGGCGACTATCCCGCGGCCATGGAGGCTGCCACGAAGGCGGAGGCGTTGCTCTGGACCTCATCCTCATTCTTCGAGGAGGCCGAGTATCACTTCTACAGCGCGCTGGTCCACGCTACCGCGTGCGATTCGAGCCCGGGGGGCGAGCATTCGTCGCACCGGGTCGCCATGGCTTCCCATCACCGGCAGTTCCAGGTCTGGGCGGACAACTGCCGCGAGAATTTCGCCGACCGTGCCGCCCTGATCGGCGCCGAGATGGCCCGGGTCGAAGGCCGCGTGGCGGAGGCCGAGCAGCTTTACGAGCAAGCCATCCTGGCGGCGCAGCAGAACGGCTTCATCCATGTCGAGGCGCTCGCCAATGAGCTCGCGTCGCGCTTCTACGCGGAGCGGGGCCTCGGCAAGATCGCCCGCCTGTACATGCGCGACGCTCGTTATGGCTACCTGCGTTGGGGGGCCGATGGAAAGGTATGGCAACTCGAGACGAAGCACCCCTACCTGAGAGCTGAAGAGCCGGCCCTTGGCGCGACCACCACCATCGCGACGCCGGTCGAACACCTCGACCTGGCGACCGTGCTGAAGGTTTCGCAAGCGGTCTCGGGTGAGATCGTCCTGGAGAAACTGATCGACATGGTCATGCGCACGGCCATCGAGCAGGCCGGTGCCGAGCGGGGCCTGCTGATCCTCTCGGATGGCGGCCAGCACCTGATTGCGGCGGAAGCGACGACTGCCGGCGATGCGACGGAATTGCTGCTGGGGGCTGTGCCGGTGAGTGCGGCGCTGTTGCCGGAATCGATCCTGTTCAATGTCCTGCGTACCCGCGAGAGCGTCTTCCTCGACGATGCCGTCGCCGAGCCTGCGTTTGCCGCGGACCCCTATATCCGCGAGCAGCGCACCCGTTCGATCCTCTGCCTGCCCCTGATGAACCAGGCGAAGCTCACCGGCGCACTCTATCTCGAGAACAACCTGACAGCCCGTGTGTTCAGCCCGGCCCGCATCGCCGTGCTGAAGCTGGTGGCCTCCCAGGCGGCGATCTCCCTGGAAAACGCGCGCTTGTACCGCGATATCGCGGAGCGCGAGGCGAAGATCCGGCGCCTCGTGGATGCCAACATCATCGGGATCATTGTCTGGAATGCCGAGGGCGACATCATTGAAGCCAACGACGCCTTCCTGCGCATGGTGGGCTATGAACGGCAGGACCTGGTATCGGGCAGCGTGGGTTGGCGCGAGCTGACACAGCCGGACTTGCTCCCGCAAAGCGAAACGGCCCTGGCCGAGGCGTTGCTGGCCGGACATGCGCAGCCCTTCGAGAAGGAGTACGTGAGAAAGGATGGCAGTCGCCTGCCGGTTATTGTCGGCCTGGCCACGTTCGAAACCGGTCGCAAGGATGGCGTGGCGTTCGTACTCGATCTCACCGAGCGCAAGCTGGCGGAGCAGAAGGTCCGCGAGGGCGAGCAACGCTATCGCGAGGTGCAGGCGGAACTGGCCCATGCGAACCGGGTGGCGACCATGGGACAGCTCGCCGCGTCGATCGCCCACGAGGTCAACCAGCCGATTGCGGCGACCGTGACCAATGCCTACGCGGCGCAGCGTTGGCTGAACGCGCAGCCGCCGGACGTCGGCGAAGTGGGGCAGGTCCTGGGCCGCATCATCAAGGATGCCAACCGGGCGGCGGACGTCCTTGGGCGGATTCGCGAACTGATCAGGAAGGCGCCGCCGCAGAAGGAGCCCGTGGACATCAACGCGGCAATCCGCGAGATGGTCGAGTTCACCCACGGCGAGGCCAGCAAGTGCGGCGCAGCGGTGCAGACGCAACTCGCGGACGGCTTGCCATTCATCGAAGGCGACCGCGTCGAGCTGCAGCAGGTGCTGCTCAACCTCATCATCAACGCGCTGGAGGCCATGGGTGGCGTCAGCGACGGCGTACGGCAATTGCACATCCGCACCGGCGCCGACGAGTCAGGCGGTGTACGGGTAACGGTGAGCGATTCGGGGCCGGGCTTTGCGGAAAGTGCCGAGCAGGTGTTCGCACCTTTCTACACCACCAAACCCACCGGCCTCGGGATGGGGCTCTCGATCTGCCGATCGATCATCGAGACCCACGGTGGCCGGTTATGGGCGAGCGCCAATCACCCTCGCGGAGCCGTCGTCCAGTTCACCGTGCTTGCCCATTCGCCGGTCTGATCGTGCCCCCGTGGTGTCCGCCCGGCAAAAGCCACGCCCTAAGGACGTGGTCATGTTTTTGTAGGAGCGAGCTTGCTCGCGAACAGTCCGAGCACAATCTTTCGCGAGCAAGCTCGCTCCTACAACTATTCCGGGCTACGCCTTGGCAGCCGCCATCGCGGTGACTTCAACGCGCATGCCTTCCACGGCCAGTTGGGCCACGCCCACGGCGGCACGAACCGGCCAGGGCTTGGCGAAGAAGCGCTGGTAGACCTCGTTGAAGACGGGGCGGTCGGCCATGTCGGTGAGGTAGATGGTCAGGTGCATGACCCGGTCCATGGAGCTGCCGGCGCGCTCCAGCGCGACCTTCAGCGCCTGCAGCGTGCATTCGCTTTGCAGGGCGATGTCGCCCAGTTCCAGGCTGCCGTCGGCGCGCGTGGGAATCTGGGTGGAAACCAGCAGGCCGCCGAAGCTGGCGACGTCCGAAGAGATGGATTCCGGATCGGGATCGGGGAGGAAGGTGAGGTCGTGGTTTGCCATGGCTAGCTTGCTCGAATGAAAGGAAGGTGGCGCCTCCAGATGGAAGCGGCTTCGTCAGGTTTATGCAGAATCAGGTGGGGTCGGGTTGGGCGGGATTGGGACGCGCAGCCCCAGTCCCGCCCGTTCCCGCTTCAGCCGCGCGCCAGGGGCGGGGTGCGCGGAGGGATCAGGCGCTTGGAGCCGGTCGACTCGAAGGCCGACGCGAAGCGCAGCAGGGCCGAATCGTCGTAGGCGCGACCGGCGAAGGTCAGCCCGATGGGCATGCCGATATCCGCCATCACGCCCATCGGCACGGTGACGGTGGGGACGCCCAGGTGACGGATGGCGAGGTTGCCGTTGGCGACCCAGATACCGTTGCTCCAGGCGATGTCGGCCGACTCCGGGTTCACGTCGGCGTCCGCCGGCCCCACGTCGGCCACGGTGGGGAACAGCACGGCGTCGAGCTTGAGGTCGTCCATCCAGTCTTCAAGGTCGAGCTTGCGGGTCTTTTCCAGACCGCGCAGACCATCGGGCAGGGTCTCAATCTGGTCCCAGGTCTTCAGGCCGCGCTTGGCCATGTTGACGTATTCGTCCATGCCCGCGCAGAGGTCGTCCTCGCGGTTCGGCAGGGTGCCGGGGTCGTGGGGGAAGATCTTCGGGCCGTCGACGTCGGCCAGCTTGTTCAGCTTGGGATCACCGTTGGCACGGAGGAAATCGTCGAAGCCCCAGCCGGACAGTTCCCAGAGCTCGTCATGGAGGAACTGCTCGGAAACGAAGCCGCGGTTGAACACGGTCGGCGCGCCGGGACGGTCGCCCTCGCAGTTGGAAACCAGCGGGAAGTCCACTTCGATGACTTCGGCGCCGGCTGCTTCCAGGGCCTTGCGGGCTTGTTCCCAGAGGTCGATGACCGAGGCGCGGGTATGGATGCGTTGGCCGGTCGGGCCGCCGATGCCGGGCTTCTCGCTTGTGCCCGCCAGTTCGTCCTTGTTGATGAACATGCGCGGCACGCCCAGCCGCTTGCCCTTGAGGGCTTCGGGGCCGGCGGCGAGGTCCAGGTAGGACGCCGGGCGCACCTCCGAGACGGCGGGGATCGGCACCCAGGGTTGCAGACGCCACAGGTCGCCGCGCTTGTCGGGGTCTTCGGCGACCACCACGTCGAGCACTTCCAGCAGGTCGGCCATGGTGCGCGCATAGGGCACCACGACGTCCATGGTCGGCGTCAACGGCCAGTTGCCGCGCACCGAGATCACCCCACGCGAAGGCGTGTAGGCGCACAGGCCATTGTTGGATGCCGGTCCGCGTCCGCTCGACCAGGTTTCCTCGGCCAGGCCGAATGCGGAGTAGCTGGCTGCGGTCGCGGTGCCCGCCCCGTTGGACGAGCCCGAAGCGAAGGGAGCGGTGAGGTAGTTAGCGTTGTAGGGGCTTTCCGCACGGCCGTAGACGCCGCGCTGCATACCGCCGTTGGCCATGGGCGGCATGTTGGTCTTGCCCAGGCAGATGGCGCCGGCAGCGCGCAGGCGTTCGATGGTGAATGCATCGCGATAGGCGACCAGGTCCTTGAAGGCCGGGCTGCCGGACGCGGCGGTCAGTCCCTTCACCAGGTAGCTGTCCTTGGCCGTATAGGGAATGCCATCCAGCGGTCCGAGCGTCTCGCCGCGCGCGCGGCGGGCATCGGAAGCTTCTGCTTCCTGCAGCGCCTCGGGATTGCGCACCACCACGGCGTTGAGGGCGGTAGGCGTATCGGGACCGTCGTAGGCATCGATCCTGGCGAGATAGGCCTTGACCAGTTCGACAGCGGTCGTGCGACCGGACTCGAGGGCGGCACGCAGGTCGGCAATGGAAACCTCGGTTACCTCGATCATGCTGTCACCGCCGGCTGCTGGTGGATATTGCAGCGAATGTTTTCATCACGCTGCACCTTGGGCTGAGGGACATCACACATCTCAAAATCGGCATTCATATCGGTTCTCGTTGCACGGCGTTACGCGACAGGGTCTGGACTTGCAGCCAGGGGTGGCGAAGTTCCAAGGCGTTCTATTTAGCACCAAGCCGGTCCCAGGGGAATCGCTGTAATGCCGCAACATCGCCGGCCATGTGTGGAGGGATCAATGTGGGGTATCGGGCGCGGTCCGAGGTTTCCGGTCGTCGACAATCCTGTCGATCTGACCGGCTCGAAGCTTGGCGAGCCATGGGGAAGTAATTAGAATCACTCTCATTTGATTCCTCTTCCTTTCTAGCGTGCCCATGAATGAATGATGCAGTTGCGGCACCCGAGATTTCCCTCAGTACTCTCTATCGCGATCATCGCAGTTGGCTGGAAGGATGGCTTCGCCGCCGTCTGGGCGATTCCTGGGATGCGGCAGACCTCACCCAGGACACGTTCGTGCGTGTGCTCGCCGTCCACCAGGACAGGGGACTGCCCAGCCTGCGGGAACCACGCGCCTACCTGCTGACGGTGGGCAAGCGCCTTCTGCTCAATCATCACAAGCGTCGCAGCCTGGAACGGGCCTACCTGGAAGCGCTGGCCAGCCTGCCGCAAGCGTTGGCGCCGTCTCCGGAACAGCGCTGGATGCTTCTGGAAACGCTGCACGCGCTGGACGAGCTGCTCGACGGTCTGCCGCTGGTGGTGCGTCGGGCCTTCCTGTGGTCCCAGTTGGAAGGGCTCGATTACGCCGCTATCGCACTGCGCCTGGATGTGTCCGAACGCACGGTGAAACGCTACATGGCCAAAGCCTATGAACATTGCCTGCTGGTGGACCTGTGAGCCGGGTTTCCCTCCAGGCACGGCAGATTGCCCGCGAGGCGGCGCATTGGCTGACCTTGCAGGAGGCCGGCGGATTTCACGAAACCCATCTGGACGAATTGCAGCGCTGGCGCGCACGCAGTGGCGCCCATGAGGAGGCCTGGCAGAAGGCCCAGGCGCTGCGCCAGCGCTTCGCCCAGTTGCCCGGTGCCGTTGCGCTGGCCAGCCTTGACCGTCCGGACATCGGTCGGCGCCGTGCGTTGAAGCAGGTGCTGGCCATCGGCACGCTGTTACCCGCAGCCTGGCTGGGCTACCGGCAGTTACCGCTGAGCGCGTGGAGCGCCGATTTGCGCACCGCCACCGGCGAACGCCTTGGCGTCGATTTGCCTGACGGAAGCCGGCTGCAATTGAACACCGCCAGCGCGGTGGATCTGGACTTCGCCGCCGGCCGCCATTGGCTGCGACTGGTGGAGGGTGAGATCGCCCTGATCACGGTCGGGGACTTGAATGTCCAGACGGCGCAGGGCGCGCTGTTGGCGTCCCGCGCGTCTTTCTGTGTCCGCCAGTACGGTGATGGTTGCCTGGTGTCGGTACGGAACGGGGTCGTGCGGCTGCAACCGCAATCGGGGGCGCCCGTCACCCTGGGCAAGGGGCAGCGCGCCGGATTGACTGTGCAGGGTGTGGCGAAGGTCGAGCGCTTCGATCTACAGCAACCCGACTGGCAGCAAGGGCTGCTCGTGGTGGAGAACCAGCCCCTGGGGGCCTTCCTCCGTGAACTGGATCGTTACCGGCCCGGACTTCTACGCTGGGATCCGGCGTTGGAGCGCCTGGCCGTGACCGGTACCTTCCGGCTGGAGGACACCGACAAGGTGTTGGCCTTGCTCGCTGCCAGCCTGCCGCTGGAGGTGCGCATGCGCACGCGCTACTGGGTGTCGCTGGTCCCGCGCGAAAAACTTGGCTGAACCCTGTCCCTTTTTTTCGGCTCGCTTGTCATCACAGGCAACCGAACGAAAAAAGAGTGCTTTCGATGTCCTTTCCTTTTGCATTTCGTCCACTGACTGCGCAGTTGCTGCACGCCGGTTTCCTGGTCGCACTGAGCTTTCCGGCCCTGGCATTGGCCGACGACGAGCGCCGTAGCTACCAGGTGCCTGCGGGTAGCCTGAGCACGGCGCTGACCCGTTTCGCCGGCCAGGCGGGCGTCAGCCTTTCCGTCGATCCCGCGCTGGTGGACGGGCTCCGCAGTTCCGGCCTGCAGGGCGACTATGGCGTAGAGGAGGGCTTCTCCTCGCTGCTGCGCGGCTCCGGCCTGATGCTCGTGCCGGCCGGAGCGGGCAGCTACACCCTGCAACGCATCCCGAACCAGGCCGGCGACGTGCAAGAGCTGCCCAGCACATCCATCGTCGGTCAGGCGGCGGGAGGGGCCGGAGATGCCTACGCCGGCGGCCAGGTATCTCGTCGCGGCAGCCTGGGGATGTTGGGCGATCGGGACTACATGGAAACTCCGTTCAACATGACCTCCTATACCAGCGAGGTGGTGCAGAACCAGCAGGCCAGAACCCTGGCGGATGTGGTGGCCAACGATCCGTCGGTGCGCAGCACGAACCCCTCCGCCGGCCGATTCGAACAGTTTTCCATACGCGGTTTCAGTCTCTACAACAGCGACGTGGCATTTGGCGGCCTGTATGGCGTACTGCCGACCTATTCGATCGACATGGAGATGGTCGAGCGGGTCGACATCCTCAAGGGTCCCGGAGCGTTGCTCGACGGACTGGCACCGAATGGCAGCATCGGTGGCGGCATCAATATCCAACCCAAGCGCGCAGGTGACGTGCCGATTACCGAGTTCACCGCGATGCACGCGTCTTCCGGCCAGTTGGGCGGACATGTCGACATCGGCCGGCGCTTTGGCGACGAGCAGCGCTTCGGCCTGCGGTTCAACGGTGTGCGCCAGTCGGGCGATACCGAATGGGACCACCAGAGTGTTGAGCGCGAAGCCTCGGTGCTGGGTTTCGACGTACGCGGGGAGCGGGCGCGAATGTCCTTCGACCTCGGCCATCAGGAGCGCGACGTCGACGGCCCCATGGAAAGGGTCGGGCTGGCAGCGAACCTCGAGGTGCCCGACGCCGAAGACATTCACCACAACTTCGCCCAGCCCTGGACCTATTCCCGGGCCAAGGACACCTTCGGCGCAGTTCGCGGCGAGTTCGACCTGAGTGAGTCCTTCATGGTGTACGCCGCTGCGGGCGCTCGGAGTGGCGACTACGACTTTCTTCGCCATGCGGTGCAGGTGGTGAATGCGGCAGGGCGATTTACCGTCAGCCCACGCACCTTCCAGCGTGAGGAGGATGTGCTCACCACCACAGTGGGTGCGCGCAGCTGGTTCTCGACGGGTGCGGTCGGGCACACCCTGAACCTCAGCCTGAACCGCTTCGACATGACGTTCGACAACAGTGGTGCGCGCTTCGCCAATGGTGTCAGCAATCTGTTCGATCCAGTCACCTTGCCCGTACCAGGCCGGCCCACCGCGCTGGACAATCCCACCCATACAGAAACCGTACTCTCCAGCCTGGCCCTGGCCGATACCCTGAGCTTCAGTGATGACACCGTGCTGCTGACGCTCGGCGCGCGGCTGCAGCGGGTGGAGGTGGACAATTCGGAACCGGGCGAGCCGGACCAGCGCTATGACGAGCGCGCCACCTCGCCGGCGCTGGGCCTGGTGTGGCGAACTACCGAGCAGCTGTCGCTTTACTTCAACTACATGGAAGGCCTGACCCAGGGCCAGGTGGCACCGGAGACGGCGAACAACGCCGGCGAAGTGTTCTCGCCCTACCGCAGCAAGCAGGTGGAGACGGGGGCCAAGTACGACTTCGGACGCTTCAGCACGACCCTCAGCCTGTTCCGCATCGACAAGCCGTTCTACTTCACCGACAGCGCGGGAAACCTGAAGCCTGATGGCGAACAGCGAAACCAGGGCCTGGAGTTGAACCTCTTTGGCGAGCCACTGGACGGTGTGCGCCTGTTGGGTGGGGCCATGCTGCTGGACGCCGAGCTGACTCGCACCGCCAATGGTGTCAATGAAGGCAACCGCGCCACCGGCGCCCCCATCCTCAATGCCAATCTCGGGGTGGAATGGGACCTGCCGGACGTGCGTGGGCTGACGCTCAGTGCGCGGGTCATCCATACCGGTGCCCAGTACCTCGACGCGGCCAACCGCCAGAAGGTCGACGCCTGGCAACGCTACGACCTGGGCGCACGCTACGCCTTCCACGTGGCCGGCAAGGACGTCACCCTGCGCGCCAGCGTGGAGAACGTGCTGGACAAGACGTACTGGGCATCGGCCAACGTCCCCGACGGCACCGCTTCGGGCCTGACCCTCTCCACCCCGCGTACCTGGCTGGTGTCGGCCACCCTGGGCTTCTGAACCCGTGTCGGCGGCGGTAAGCCCCGTCAGACGACGGGGGTTACCGCCGGCTTGCCCAGCTCCTTCAGCAGGAAGACCAGGAACTTCGCGGGTCTGTCCTGGCTGGCGTTGCGTCGGGCCGTGTGTCTGCCGGCTGCTAGCGCGCTGCGGCGGCTTGCTTGAGCCATTCCTCGAACTGCGTCTCGCCGACGATCGGGTTGGCCCCTGGGGTAAGCGACTGGTCGTCGACCGGTGCACCGAAGTAGGTGGCGCCGGCATCCGCGATCACCTCCCGCTGGTCGTTGTTGTGGTCGAGGTAAGCCTTGACGAACCAGCCCATGGGCCTGCGCTCAGGTCCGGCGACTTCCGTCGTCTGGTTGCTCGGCGGTTGCCCGGCGAGGTTGGCCAGGGCCTCTGCGACATCCGCCGAGGCGATTGGCTGGAGGGCGGCGGGCGGCAGGCGAACGCAATCGCCCTCGGTGCCGGAATGCGCGATGGCACCGACGAATTCGAAGAACTGCGTAGCCCGGAGGATGGAGTAGGGGACGCCCGATTCCTTGATCAGCTTCTCCTGGGCCATCTTGGCGCGGAAGTAACCGCTGCTGAGCATCCGCTCCATACCCACGACCGAAAGGGCGACGTGATGCCTGACCCCGGCAGCTTTTTCCGCAGCGGCAAGGTTGCGTCCGGAGGCCTCGAAGAATGCCAACACGGCCGCGTCTTCGAATGATGGCGAATTCGCGACGTCGACCACCACGTCGGCACCTTGCAGTGCCACCTGCAGCCCTTCGCCCGTCACGGCGTTGATCCCGGTTTTCGGGGACGCCGGCAGGACCTCATGCCCCTGCTGGCGGAGATGGTTGCAGAGCTGGGTTCCAATCAGGCCCGTCCCGCCGATAACGACAATCTTCATGTGCATGCCTCCTGTTGGAAGACGCAGCCAGCGTGCATCTGTCGGGGGGCAGCGAGTGCCTGGCAGCCCGGAGCTACACTCGTGGCTGGATGGCGTGTGGGAACCGCAGCGGTCGCCAGGTGGCGTGACGCGTTTCGCCGCATCGCCAGTGATCCGCAATGACGATCACGTTATGGCCGGGGATTTTTCCCGGAAAGGACATTGATCGTGGGATTTCAGCCATGAACCGGCACGTCGGTTTTCTGGTCTATCCGGGCTTCGAGTTGCTGGACCTGAGCGGCCCGCTCGAAGCCTTTTCGAACTCCAATCAGCTCTCATCCGCCGACTACCAGCTGACCACCGTTTCCCTGGACGGGGGGATGGTGCGCAGTGCCTGCGGCCTTTGTGTCCATACGGAGCCGTTGCGGGTGGTCACCTTCGACACCTTCCTGGTGGTGGGCGCGCCCGAGCCTCCCGAAGGTGAATGGGCTGCGGTGCTGGCCAGGGCGATTGGCAAAGTTGCTCCGCACGCGCGTCGAACCGCCAGTGTCAGCACCGGCGCCTTCCTGTTGGCGGCGAGCGGACTCCTCGACGGGCGCACCGCGACGACCCACTGGCATTACGCCGCGCAGTTGCAGACGTGCTACCCGGCCGTGAAGGTCGATGGCGACCGGACCTGGAGCGAGGACGGCGGTATCTGGACGTCTGCGGGCATGGCCGCCGGCATTGACATGAGCCTGGCGATGATCGAGCAGGATATGGGCCGGGAAATGGCGCTTTCCGTGGCACGCATGCTGGTCGTCTACTACTGGCGACCGCGCGGGCAATACCAGTTTTCTTCCCTGCTGGACTTCGATCCGGGGTCGGACCGGATACGCTCCACGCTGAGCTTTGCGCGAGAGCACCTGCGGGAGAACCTGTCGGTGGAGCGCCTGGCGGAAGTCGCGAACCTGAGTGTCCGCCAGTTCGGGCGCGCCTTTGCTTCGTCGACAGGCGTGACGCCGGCCAGAGCGGTCGAACGCATGCGGGTGGAAGCGGCCCGGCCGCAAGTCGAGGATGGGCGACAGACCTTCGAGGAAATCGCACGCCTGAATGGCTTCATCGATGCCGGGCGCATGTGCCAGAGCTTCCTGCGGGTCGCGGGTCGAACGCCCCAGGAGCTTCGACGCAGCGCGCGAGGCGAACGTGGAATTTTCCGGCCTGCGTGGTGATCAAGTGACCCCGCCTGGCGACTCCACCGCCGGTTTCGGGAGAATCGGTTGTAATGAAGGAAGCGGTTACCCCAGATCAGAGGAGGTTCATGTCATGCCTGTTACTCGATTCCCCGTATGGGTGGTTGCCCTGTGCCTGACGGTTTCGGCCGGCACATCCTGGGCCACCGAACAGGCCGATCAACGCCGCGCCGCCCGCGAAGTGCGGCAGGAAACACGGCAGGATTCACGCCAGATCAAACAGGACTGCCGCGCCGCCGACCAGCAGTACAACACCCAGTGCCGACAGGACAAGCGCCAGACCAAGCAGCAGGGGCGGGAGAGGGCACGGGACATCAAGTACTGAGTATCCAATGGCCTGGTGGCTGTGCTTTGTGTAGGAGCGAGCTTGCTCGCGAAAGGTCTGGCTCAGAAGGTTCGCGAGCAAGCTCGCTCCTACAGGACGTACCTCCACATGGCTTCGCGATTGCCGGATGGCATGGTGCATCCGGCGCGAGTCACCCCTCTCCTGCGGGAGAGGGGCCGGGGGTGAGGGAGTTAGCCGGCCGGCTCGGATTCTCGGGTGCAGCCCAGATTCGCGAGCAAGCTCGCTCCTACAGTACGTATCCCCCCCAGATGGCTTCGGGATTGCCGGATGGCATGGTGCATCCGGCGCGAGTCAGTGCTCAGCCATCGAGCGTTCGTGGACGTACTGCTTGAACTGCTCGGCCGGCAGGGGACGGGAGAACAGGTTGCCCTGGTAGGTGTGGCAGTCGTGGCTGACGAGGAAGGCGCGCTGGGCCTCGGTTTCAACACCTTCGGCAATCACCGAGAGCCCGAGGATCTGGCTCAGGCTCACGATGGCGCAGGCAATGGCCGCATCGTTGGGGTCGACCAGCACGTCGCGGATGAAGGATTTGTCGATCTTCAACTGATCCAGCGGCAGGCTCTTGAGGTAGGAGAGCGACGAGTAACCCGTGCCGAAGTCGTCCAGTGACAGGCCGATGCCGATCTCCTTCAGTTCGATCATCTTGGCGACGGTATTTTCCATGTCTTCCACCAGCATCCCCTCGGTCAGCTCCAGCTTGAGCCGCCTGGGGTCGGCGCCCGTGAAGCGCAGAACGGTCAGCACCTGTTCGACGAAGTCGGGATGGTGGAACTGGCGTGCACTGACGTTCACCGCGACGACAAGCCGGGCGGTTTCCGGCTGCTTGGACCACGCCACCAACTGGGCGCAGGCGGTCTGCAATGCCCAGCGGCCGAGGGGAAGGATCAGCCCGGTTTCCTCTGCCAGGGGAATGAACTCCGCCGGCAATACGTTCCCACGTTCGGGGTGCTGCCAGCGCATGAGTGCTTCCGCACCCACGATTCTGCCCTGGCTGTTCACCTGAGGCTGGAAGTGCAGCGACAGTTCCTTGTTCTGCAGACCTTGCCGCAGGTCGGACTCCAGCCGTGCGCGGGCGGTGGCGACCGCCTGCATCTCCGGGTCGAAGAAGCGCATGGTGTTTCGACCGGCGGCCTTGGCGCGGTACATCGCCAGGTCCGCCCGCTTCATGATGTCGTCGACGGTATTGAGCTGTCCCTGGAACAGCGCGATGCCCAGGCTGGGCGTGCTGTGATGCTCGTAACCATCCAGTTCGTAGGAAAGGTTCAGCGAACTGAGAATCTTCTCGCAGATGGTCTTGGCCTGGATGGCGGCATCCGGGGGATTTTCGCTGAGGCCTTCCAGCAGGACCACGAATTCGTCTCCGCCCAGGCGGGCGACGGTATCGCTCTCACGGATGCAGCCGGACAGGCGGCGGGCGACCTGCTGCAGCAGCACGTCGCCGCGGTCATGGCCGAGGGTGTCGTTGAGGGCCTTGAAGTTGTCCAGGTCGATCAGGATGACCGCGCTCGTATGCTGGCTGCGTGCGTTGCTGGCCAGCGCATGCTGCAGGCGATCGAGCATGAGCCGCCGGTTGGCCAGGCCCGTGAGCTGGTCGTAGAAGGCCAGCCGCTTGACCTCCTGTTCCGCAGCCTTGCGATGGGAAATGTCGGTGTTGATGGAGAGGACGCACTGCGGCAGGCCACTGTCATCGCGAACCAGCGTGCGGTGGCTCTCGAAATTGATGGTGCTGCCGTCGCGGCGTCGCAGCGTCACCTCGCCTGACCAGTCGCCCAGTTCGATGAGGCTGTGGGTGGCGGATTCGATGAAGGCATGACTCGGGTAGATCAGCCCCTGGGCCGATTTGCCCAGCGCTTCCTCCCTGGGCAGTCCGTAAAGGCGCTCGGCGCTCTTGTTCCAGTAAAGGATGCGGTGATTCATGTCGTGCACGACGATGGCGTCCTGCGCCTTGTCCAGCAGCGAGGCCTGCTGGCGGAACTGCCGTTCGCTCTCATGCAGCATCGCCAGATAGCCTTCGCGCTCGGCGGCGTGGGATTCCATTTCGCGGCGGATGCGGCGTCCATAGAACATGGCCGCAGTCACCATCAGCAGCACGAACATCATGATGGCGTATTCGATGCGGCGCAGTTCTTCGACCGACTCCAGTTCCTCCTCCAGCAGCTTGCTCTGGATCACGCCGACACGCTCGCGCACGGTGGCGAGGGCGGTGAGCAGCTTGGCGTACTTGCGGTCCATGGTCGCCATGCGCTTGCCGGCTTCGTCCGACTTGCCCTCACGGAAGAAGGAGAAGATGAGCGTGGCCTCTTTCACCATCTCGACCATGGCCGAGTCGACCTCCGCCACTTCATCCTTGAGGGCCCGCGTGAAGGCCTGGATGTCCGCACTGTGCTCGGCCTGATTGGCGATCCGCGCTTCCAGTTGCAGCTTGGCCCGCGCCAGATGTTCGTCGAAGGCACGCAAGGCGGTGGTCATGTTCCGCGACTCGGCTTCGACATCATGGGTGTCGAACACGTTGTTGCCCGGTGCGTTCACTTCCGATGCGAGGCTGCCAAGGGTCGAATAGGAGGAAAGCTGCTGGACCCAGGACTGGTTGGCCTTGATCGAGCGGTGGTAGGTATCGACGATCAGGTGGTTCAGCAGGACGCTCAGTACCACCACCAGCACGTCGAAGCCCGCAAGGAAAAAGTACATGCGGTGCCAACGTGTCGTGGGTTGAGTGTTCGAGTGCGCGGATATGACCTGATTGACGGCGCTTTCCCTCTCGAACGAATCCATTTCGCGATCTCCAGCCAACGTCCTTCTGTACGGACAAAGCGAAGCTCAAGAAAGCCAGGCGTCCTGTCGTTGAATGTCGGCGCCTGATTCCCCCGGGACGGGCGCCCCATGCCGAATCTGTTCAGCATGGTGACACTCACAGCATAGCCATGGATTTGCCATTATTTTGCGGGCCGACTGCTGGTGCGCAGGCGGCGACGGGATGTCGTGGTGAGTTTCTGCTCGCTGCACTGAGTTTTCTGGAAAACAGGGGCGGGCACCCTGAGCCGCTTTCACGCGCGGCTGGTTTGAGGGAAAAAAGTGTTCGGGCGTTAGATTGAATATTCACTAGGGTTATTTGCTAATTCCTGAAGTGAATATCCATTGCGCGGAAAATGACGTTATCGATTCCGCAGCGTTCGGGATTGCATTCATGCCGCTGCTATCGCAGACAGAAGCGCTGCCATCAGTGACGAAAGTTTTGACAGGGCGTACCCCATCGACGCTGCCTCGTCATCTTGTTCGACAGATTTGCCTCCCTAGAATCGGCCCCATTCCGGTTACACATTCCATCCTTTGAGGGAGCGCCACCATGATGAATGCCATGCAAATGCCGATGTCCGCCAACTCCATGATGCCGATGATGGGCATGCCCATGATGATGGCCACCATGCAGTGCGACATGCAGGACGACGGCATGATGTGCAAGATGATGCCGGCCATGGGCATGGACATGGCGATGTTCCGCAACAGCGCGGAAATGATGGCGATGATGATGAACTGCGGCATGCCGATGATGATGCACTGCGGCAACATGTCGATGATGTGCATGTCCCAGGCCGGCATGGCCATGATGCCGATGAT